>Ga0209023_10000047_pt1 | contig 206148 bp, 187 predicted proteins | sample LakOneMetagenome_FD_187468 | JGI IMG/M metagenome (GOLD analysis project Ga0209023, IMG submission 187468) | Freshwater and sediment microbial communities from Lake Erie, Canada (SPAdes) (version 2) | ecosystem: Environmental > Aquatic > Freshwater > Lentic | place: Lake Erie, Canada... | reverse complement strand
GTTCACACGCCATGAAGTTGTCTTCGTTCAGACCGGCTTCTTTCGCCGCCAGGCGCGCCTTGTCGATCACGTTTTTCATGTCGCCGGGCGCGAGGAACTGGCCCTTCTTGATGTTGACTGGTTTGCCGGACTGGGCGCAGGCGACGATGAAGTCGGTCTGGCGGCACAGGAAGGCCGGCGTTTGCAGCACGTCGACCACCGACGAGACGGCGGCGATTTCTTCGATCGTGTGGATGTCGGTCAGGACCGGCACGCCGATCTCCTTGCGCACATCGGCCAGAATTTCCAGGCCCTTGTCCATGCCGGGGCCGCGGAACGAGGTACCCGACGAGCGGTTGGCCTTGTCGAACGACGACTTGTAGATGAAAGGGATGCCCAGGCTCGAAGTGATTTCCTTGAGCGTGCCGGCGGTGTCCATCGCCATCTGGCGCGACTCGATCACACAGGTGCCGGCGATCAGGAAGATCGGCTGGTCCAGGCCTACGTCAAAACCGCAAAGCTTCATGCTGCGTCTCCTTGCAATGCCGGCGCGCCGTTGTTGGCGGCAACCGAGTGAGCGTTTGCCGCCTTGTGTGCCAGCGCGGCCTTGATGAACGACGTGAACAGCGGGTGACCGGTGCGCGGCGTCGATTTGAACTCGGGGTGATACTGCACGCCCATGTACCACGGGTGGGCGTTTTCGCCTTCGCGCGGCAGTTCCATGATTTCGCACAGGTCTTCGGTCGGGGTGCGGGCCGAGACGATCAGGCCGGCCGCTTCGACGCGCGCAAGGTAATGGTTGTTCGCTTCATAGCGGTGGCGGTGGCGCTCGGTGACGACCGAGCCGTAGATCTCTGCTGCCAGCGTGCCCGGATTGACGGCGCACGTCTGCGCGCCCAGGCGCATGGTGCCGCCCAGGTCCGACGATTCGTCGCGCTTTTCGACCTTGCCATCGTGGTTTTGCCACTCGTTGATGAGGGCCACCACCGGCTGGTCGGTTTCGGTATCGAACTCGGTGGAGTTGGCGTTGACCATGCCGGCCTTGTGGCGGGCGTATTCGATCAGCGCGACCTGCATGCCGAGGCAAATGCCCAGGTAAGGGATCTTGTGTTCGCGGGCATAGCGCGCGGCCATGATCTTGCCTTCCACGCCGCGCTTGCCGAAGCCGCCCGGTACCAGGATCGCATCGTACTTGGCCAGGTGTTCGCAGCCCTTGGTCTCGATGTCTTCCGAGTCCAGGTATTCGATGTTGACGCGGCTCTCGGTATGGATGCCGGCATGGCGCAGCGCTTCGGTGAGCGACTTGTAGGACTCGGTCAGGTCGACATACTTGCCGACCATGCCGATGGTGACCGATTCCTTCGGGTGTTCCAGCGCGTGAATCAGCTTGGTCCACATCGACAGGTCGGCGGGCGGCGCTTCCATGCCGAGCGCGTCGAGGATGATCGCGTCCAGGCCCTGGTCGTGCAGCATCTGCGGCACTTTGTAGATGGTGTCGGCATCCCACACGGAGATGACGGCCTGCTCTTCGACGTTCGAGAACAGCGAGATCTTGGCGCGTTCGTCGTCGGGAATCGGGCGGTCGGCGCGGCACAGCAGTGCGTTCGGCGAAATGCCGATCTCGCGCAGCTTTTGCACGCTGTGCTGGGTCGGCTTGGTTTTCAGTTCGCCAGCCGAGGCGATGTACGGCACCAGGGTCAGGTGGACAAAAGCGGCCGACTTGCGGCCGGCGCGCAGCGACAGCTGACGGGCCGCCTCGAGGAAGGGCAGCGATTCGATGTCGCCCACGGTGCCGCCGATTTCGACCAGCGCCACGTCCACGCCTTCGGCGCCGCGGTAGATGTAATCCTGGATTTCATTGGTGATGTGCGGGATCACCTGCACGGTCTTGCCGAGGTACTCGCCGCGGCGTTCCTTGCGGATCACCGATTCGTAGATCTGGCCGGTCGTGAAGTTGTTCACCTTCTTCATGCGGGTGCTGATGAAGCGCTCGTAGTGGCCGAGGTCGAGATCGGTCTCGGCGCCATCGTCGGTAACGAACACTTCACCGTGCTGCATGGGGCTCATGGTGCCCGGATCGACGTTGATGTACGGATCGAGCTTGAGCATGGTGACTTTGAGGCCGCGCGATTCGAGGATCGCAGCGAGAGAGGCGGCGGCAATCCCTTTACCAAGGGAAGACACGACGCCGCCAGTGACGAAGACAAATTTGGTCATTGCAGATGGTGCCGAACGGCACATGCGGGAAATTGAAATTATACCTTAAACAGGTAAATCTTTCCGGAAAACCCGGTAAAAAGGTTGCAAAAGGGGGCTCGATGGCTGGCTCCACGTGCGCGGGTTGATCCATGCGGGGCGCCCGGCCAGGCGTCAAGAGATACTCTCAGCATGGGCCCCAAGGCGGCGATTAGGCGATGTGGGCGTTGCCGAAGTTGACCAACAAGCGCCCCGGCGCTGCTATGATTCAGTACGTTGCAGGGCGGAAACCGCCGCGCCTGCGTACCAAGGAGCATTCATGCGAGCAGTGGGAGACCGGTTGGCCAGACTGATGGAGCGCAGGCACGTCAGGGGCTTGCTCGTCGGTGCCGGTTTGCTCGCGCTGGTGCATCTGATCGGCACCGTCGGCTACCACTACCTCGGCCGTCCGGTCGCGACCTGGATCGACAGCTTTTACATGACGTTCATCACCGTCGCCACCATCGGGTACGGCGAAACGGTCGACCTGAGCCACCATCCCATGGGCCGCCTGTTTACCGTGTTCATTGCCACCTTGGGCATCGGCGCGATGAGCTTCGTGTTTTCCACCGTGGTGGCGCTGCTGGTGGATTCGGATCTGAATATGCATCGAAGGAGAAAACGGATGGAAAACGAGATCGCCAAGCTGTCCGGCCACTACATCGTGTGCGGGATCGGCCGCGTCGGTTCCAACGTGGCCAAGGAACTGTTCGATACCAAGCGCGGCTTCGTGGTGGTGGAGAGCGAACGCGCCTCGATCGACGCCTGGCGCGAGCACCATCCAAAAACCCTGTACGTGCATGACGACGCGGCCGACGACGCCGCCCTGCTGCGCGCGGGCGTGATGCACGCCAGCGGCGTGTTTGCCGTGACAGGCGACGATAGCCACAACCTGATGATCGCCCTGTCGGTCAAGATGCTCAACCCGAAGGTGCGCGTGGTGGTGCGGCTGCACGATGTACGCAATACCAAAAAGGCGCGCCGGGCCGGCGCCGACGAGATCGTCTCGCCCGACTTCACTGGCGGCATGCGCATCGCCTCGGCCATGGTGCGCCCGCACGTGGTCAACTTCATGGACCAGATGCTGCGCCGGGAAGACGGCTTGCGGGTGGAAGAAGTGGTGCTGCCGGCCGGGCTGGCACCGGTCGCGCTGGGCCGCCTGCTGCCGCGCTCGCGCGACTACATGCTGATGGCGGCGTATGAGCATGAGAACTGGACCTTCAATCCGGCCGAGGATCACGTGGTGGGCGCCGGCGTAACGCTGGTGTTGATGGCCGATCCGAGCGGGCGGGCTTTGGTGGAAGAACGCATCCGCAGTTTTGGCTGAGGTGCCCGGTGCGCGAACGCTGGCACCAAGGGCCATCTTACTGGCGATCGTACGTCATGAGCGCAGCTTGTATCGCCCGAACGTCAGCGCCGACAAACTTGTCATCAGGCGAGCGCTGCAACAATTTCTTTTTCGCTTCAAGGATTTCCCGCATCTTTTCGGCAGCAGGTGGATACGTTAAACCCAGCGTGGCCCAGGCTAGAAATCCATTTGCTCGCCTGAACATTTCAGATGACGGATCGTCGGGATTCGGGTGATCGTGGAGCCAGACGAATTCCTGCAACGCTGCAGCGTAGTTCCCATCCTGTGTTTCTTTGAGTGCTCTGGAAAACGCTTTCTGTTGTTCACTCATTACTTCCCTCTAACAGTATTGCTACCAAACGTAGTTGAAGAGATCGAGCCAGGCCCATCGCGATAAGCAAATGTAGTCCATCCGATTCCAGATTTCTTGGCGAGAATCTTGCCGAACGCCACAAGATACTTGGACTTCGGCGAGTTTTCTTGGTGCTTTCCTTGGCGGATGTCATCCGCTGATAGCGGTGCTGTTTGTGCGATGCTGCTTGCTGCAAGCACCGCCAGCACTGCAATGATCGACTTCAATGTATTCATGGTATTCCTCATGTGGATGCCAGAGTGCGGCGCACTCCATCAAAAAAGAGTAGCGTCGGAACGATGACAAACTCATGAGGTACGCATAACGTGCGCAAGAATGATACGGTCACATACCTGGCATCGACCGCCCAGCGCCGAGATGCAACTAGGTAACTACTTGCGTGAAGCAGCGAACAGACCGCTTGCCTGCAAAGCGTCATCCTGTCCCTTTTACCAAGGGAGGTCAAAATGTCCTACGAAGAACGCGATGCCTATGGCATGTATGTCGACAATGGCCGCAAAGGTCCTGGTCCGGAATTGATGGGCGCAGACACCCTCATCGGCGACCATGTCCACAATATGCAAAACGAACACCTGGGCGAGATCAAGGAAATCATGATCGATATGCGCTCGGGCAAGATTGCCTATGCAGTGATGTCGAGCGGCGGCGTGCTCGGCATTGGCGGCAAGCTGTTTGCCGTGCCTTGGGAAGCCCTCAAGCTCGATACCGTCAACAAGCAATTCCGCATGGATATGGACAAGGAGCGCATCGCAAATGCACCCGGTTTCGATACCGATCATTGGCCGGATATGGGCAATCCTCAGTGGAAGAGCCAGATTCACAGCTATTACGGCACGCCCGCCATGTAATGCCGGTTAAAAACGTCGATAGCTTTGTTGTTGAGTTCATGGGCGAATTTCTGGACGGTAGCGGGCAATGGGGCGCGTTCGTGTCCATCTCCGCCCCCTCGCACAATCCGATGCACATGAACGTGGTGTATGCGAAGCACCGGGTGGCGCCGGAAACGACGTTTCCCGATCAGCAGGCCGCGGAAGCCGAGGCGGAGCGGGCTGCGGACGGGATTCTGGATGCGTTGAAGGGATAGTGGTCAGACCGCACCGACCGCTATCCTCCCATCAGCAGAAATTACGACTGGTCGTATCGAGCCGCCCCAGCAACGCCGACATGTCCACCAGCCGCTTGGCCACCAGGTGCCGCACTTCGCCCTGGCGCTGCCACACGCCGTACACGCCCAGCAGCGCCGCGCCCAGCACTTCCTTGCGCTGCTGCTCGACCAGCGACGGCCACACGATCACGTTCACATTGCCCGTTTCATCTTCCAGCGTCATGAACAGCACGCCCTTGGCCGTGCCAGGCCGCTGCCGCACAGTGACGATGCCGCAGGCACGCGCCAGCTGCCCATCCTTGTACTCATTCAAGGTCGACGCCGCCATGAAGCGGTTGTCCAGCAAGCGCTTGCGCAGCAGCGCCAGCGGATGGCGGCCCAGCGTCAAGCCCTGGGCCCGGTAGTCGCCCACGATGTCTTCGCCCTCGCTGGGCGCCACCAGGTGCGGGATCTCTTCCACCGGCGAGGTCGGCCGCAGCAAGTCTTTGTCCGACACCGCGCCCACGGCCTGCCACAGCGCCTGGCGCCGGTGTCCCGCCAGGGATTGCAGCGCGTTGGCGCCAGCGAGCACTTGCAGGTCGTGGCGATCGAGCTGGGCGCGGCGCGCCAGATCCGAGACGCTGTCAAAGGGACGGATCGCGCGCGCATCTTCGATTCGCGCCGCCACTTCCTGGCGCATGCCACGCTGCAGCGACAGCCCCAGACGCACCGCCGGCTGCGCCTGCTCGCTCGGCTCGAGCGCGCTGTCCCAGCCGCTGATGGCAATGTCCACCGGGCGTACCTCGATCCCGTGGCGCTGCGCATCCTGCACCAGCGCCGAGGGACTGTAAAACCCCATCGGCTGGCTGTTGAGCAGGGCGCACAGGAACGCGGCCGGTTCGTGGCACTTGAGCCAGGAACTGGCATAGGCCAGCAAGGCAAAGCTGGCCGCGTGCGATTCGGGAAAGCCGTATTCGCCAAAGCCCTGGATCTGGCTGAAGATCGATTCCGCAAACGCCAGTTCATAGCCCCGTTCGAGCATGCCGCTGACGATGCGGCCATAGTATTTTTCCAGCCCACCCTTGCGCTTCCAGGCCGCCATCGCGCGCCGCAGCTGGTCCGCTTCGCCGGGCGTGAAGCCGGCCGCGATCATCGCCACCTGCATCACCTGTTCCTGGAAAATCGGAATCCCCAGCGTGCGCTCGAGCGCCGTCTTCAATTCCTCCTTGGGATAGACGGGCTGCTCGAGTCCCTGGCGCCGGCGCAGGTAGGGATGGACCATGCCGCCCTGGATGGGGCCGGGCCGCACCACCGCCACCTCGATCACCAGATCGTAGAAGGTGCGCGGCCGCATGCGCGGCAGCATGCTCATCTGCGCGCGCGATTCGATCTGGAATACGCCGATGGTGTCGGCCTTGCAGATCATGTCGTAGGTGGCCGGGTCTTCCGCCGGGATGTCCTGCATGCCGAACACGGTGCCGCGCTGCTGGCTGACCAGGTCGAGCGTGCGGCGCAGCGCCGACAGCATGCCCAGGGCCAGAATGTCCACCTTCAGCAAACCCAGTTCTTCCAGGTCGTCCTTGTCCCACTGGATCACGCTGCGCTCGGCCATGGTCGCGTTCTCGATCGGTACCAGACGCGAGAGCTTGCCGCGCGCAATCACGAAGCCCCCCGGGTGCTGCGACAGGTGGCGTGGAAAACCCAGCAGCCGCTGGGCCAGCGTGGCCCACTGCTGCGCCAGTGCCGAGGCGGGATCGAGGCCGCATTCGGCCAGGCGGTTGACCAGGTCTTCCTTGCTGTCGAACCAGTGGTGGGTCTTGGCAACCTTTTCGACAATGGCCAGGTCGATGCCCAGCGCCTTGCCCGAATCGCGCAGCGCGCTCTTGGGCCGGTAGCTGATGACCACGGCCGCCAGGGCCGCGCGGGCGCGCCCGTATTTGTTGTAGATGTACTGGATCACCTCTTCGCGGCGCTGGTGCTCGAAGTCGACGTCGATGTCGGGCGGCTCGTCGCGCTCCTTGGAAATGAAGCGCTCGAACAGCAGGTTGCCGCGGCCCGGATCGACTTCGGTAATCGAGAGGCAGTAGCAGACGGCCGAATTGGCGGCCGACCCCCGCCCCTGGCACAGGATGCCCGCCGAACGTGCAAAGCGCACGATGTCGTACACGGTCAGAAAATACGGTTCGTAGCGCAGTTCCGCAATCAGTGCGAGTTCGTGCTCGATCTGCGCCTGCACCTTGGCCGGAATGCCGAGCGGGAAGCGGTGGTGGGCGCCGATATAGGTTTCCTTGCGCAGGTAACCGGCCGCCGTTTCGCCGGGCGGCACCAGTTCGTCCGGATACTCGTAGCGCAGCTCGTCGAGCGAAAACGTGCACAGGCGCGCGATGCGCACCGTCTCGGCCAGCACCTCGGGCGCGTAGATATTGGCCAGGCGCAGGCGCGCACGCAAATGCTGCTCGGCGTTTTGCGACAGCGCGTAACCGCACTCGCCCACCGCTTTGCCGATGCGCACGGCGCACAGCGTGTCGTGCAAGGGCTTGCGCGAACGCACGTGCATGCACACGTGACCGAGCGCGGTGATGGGCAGCCCGTGCTGCCAGGCGACTTCTTCGACCGTGGCGCGATGGGCGTCGTCAAACGCGCGGTGCAGCAGATTCAGGCCAATCCAGGCTCGCCCGGGAAAGGTGGCCTGCATCCACGCAGCCTGGGCATGCAGGCGGTCGACGTCGGCACTGTCGTAACCGGGATAGGCAGGCAGCAGGATGGCCAGGCAATCGGGCAGCTGGCGCAGGTGGGCCTGGGCCGGCGCCGGTTCGGCCAGGTCCGACGGCATCAGCCGATAGCAACCCTTGTCGCTGCGGGTGCGCGCCAGCGTGATCAATTCCGACAAATTGCCGTAGCCATTGCGGTTTTGCGCCAGCAGGATCAGCGACAGGGCCGCACTGCCGTCGGCCTGCGTCAAATGAAAATGGGCGCCGATCAGCAGCGGCAGCGCGGCCTTCTTGGCTTCGGCGTGGGCCCGCACCACGCCGGCCAGCGAGCATTCGTCGGTGATGGCCAGCGCCGCATAGCCGAGCTGCACCGCCCGCGCGACCAGTTCCTCCGCATGCGAGGCGCCGTGCAGAAAGGAAAAATTGGTCAGGCAGAACAGCTCGGCATAGTCGGGCAGGCTCTGGGATGGGAGAGCGGAAGACATGCGGAAACGCTACAATGAAGTGTAGAAAAAATACTGTATAGATATACAGTATAAACCATCCTTGCCCCATGTCTGGAAAAATCGATGCGCATCCATCAATTACGCTGTTTTGGCGCGTTTCCCGGCACCGGCAATGTGGCCATGGTGATCGAGGACGGGCCCGCCACTCCCGCCGCGCGGCAAGCGTTTGCTGCCGCCCAGGATTGCAGCGCCTGCGTCTTCCTCGGCCCGGGCGACATTGCCGAGGCCGATTATTACTATCCCCACACGCGCAGCCCCCTGTGCCTGCACGCCACGCTGGCCGCCGCCCATGTGCTGCTGGCGCGCGGCGCCCCGCCCCTGCTGGTGACCGCCATGCATGGCCAGCGCGTGCGCCTGCTGGGTACCGACGCGGGCTGCTTTGCCGGGGTGCAGCGCCAGGCCGTGCCATCGGTGCTTGCCGATGCCGACTGCGTCGCCTGGCTGCTGGGCACGGATGCAGCGGCACTGGCCTGGGCACCCGTCGTCGCCTCGGTGGGCAGTCCCAAGCTGCTGATCGCGCTGCGCGAGCGCAGCGCCCTGGCCACCCTGGCGCCGCCGCTGGCGCGCATCGTCGAGTGGGGAAAAGCGCATGGCATCAACGGCTGCTATGTGGTTTGCCAGATCGGCGAGGATACCTATGAAGGCCGCAATTTCAACCACCTCGATCCAGCCCGGGAAGACCCGGCCACGGGGGTGGCGGCTGGCGCCCTGAGCGCGGTGCTGGGCCGGCCGCTGACCGTCTTCCAGGGCGCAGCTCTGGGTACGCCCTGCAGGATCGTCACCCGCATCGAGGGCGAGACCGTCTTTGTCGGTGGCGCCACGGAATTGATTATTGGTTAGTTAATTTTTGTATAATATGATTCCTGGAAACATTCACTACCTTTAGGGAATCATGAAATTCGTCAAAATCATCCTGTTGGCCTGCATGTTGTGTTCTGCCGCGATGGCGCGTGCCGAAGAAGCCGATCCGGCGCTTCACCTGAAAGCGGTGCAGGAATTGATGGCGGCGATGCAGACTGAAAAAATGATGCGCACCATCACGGGCACCAGCGGCTTCCCCAGCGAAGCCAAACGCACCATCGCGTTTGCCAAGCTGGCCAAGGTGCCGCCCGCCGAGATCCACGCACGTCTGGGCCGCCAGGTGCGGCGCTATGTGAGCCTGTCAACCGCGCTGGAAATGACGCGCTATTACAACTCGGCTTACGGCAAGAAAGTGCTGTACGCCAGCTATAACAGCAGTGCCAGCCTGGGCGGCGCCTGGCGTCCCGCGCCGACCGCGGCAGAGCGTGCGGACATGAACCGCCCCGCCTTCATCAAGGCCAAAAAGGAATTGGAGCAGGCCGATCAGCAGATCCGCTATGAGGGTTTCCTGCTGATGCAGGCGATCAACCGCGCCTGAGCTCAGACGAAGGCGATCTCCACACGCAAGCCGCCCAGCCGTTCCGACGCTCCCAGACTCAGCTGCGCGCCATGGCGCTCGGCAATGGCCTTGATGATGGCCAAGCCCAGCCCGCTGCCGCCCGCCTCGCTGCCGGCGATGCGGTAAAAGCGGTCGAACACGCGCTCGCGTTCATCCTCGGCGATGCCGGGGCCGCTGTCTTCCACCACCAGCCGTGCGCCCTTGCCTTCTGCGCTGACGCTCACGTCGATGGTGCCGCCGTCCGGCGTGTACTTGATGGCGTTGTCGACCAGGTTGCGCAGCAAAATCATGAGCGCGTCGCTCTGGCCGGTAATGCTGGCCTCGTCGGCCTGGCGCACACCGAGATCGACGCCCTTGCCTTGCGCGGTGGCGGCCAGGTCGGCCACCGCACGCCGGGCCAAATCGGCCAGGTTGACCTGGCTGCTGGCCGCGCCGCTGGCGTCGCTCGCTTCCTGCCTTGCCAGTACCAGCAATTGCTCGACCAGGCGGGTGGCGCGCTCGATGCCGGCCGTCAGTCGACCCACGGCCACGCCGCGCGCCTCGTCCGATTCGGCCCGTTCGAGACTGAGCGCCTGCAGCTTGAGCGCGGCCAGCGGCGTGCGCAATTCATGGGCCGCATCGGCCACGAAATGCTGCTGCGCATCGAAGGCGGTCTTGACGCGCCCGAACAGCAAATTCAATTCCTGCACCAGCGGCAGCACTTCGTCGGGCAAGCCCGCTTCGGACACGGGCGACAGGTCGTCGGCCTGGCGCGCGGCAACCTGGGCGCGTACCCGCGCCACCGGCTTGAGCGAGCCGCTCACCACCAGCCACACCACCAGCATCAGCACCGGCATCATCACCGCGATCGGCCCCACCGTGCGCAAGGCCATGACGCTGGCCATGTTGCGGCGCACTGCCATGTCCTGCGCCACCTGCAGGGTCTGGGTCGGGGTCTGGATCGAGAACACGCGGTAGGTGGTGTTGTTCTCGTTGACGTTGGAAAAGCCGAGCACCGCATGCTGGGGCAGCCGCGCGCGCGAAATGGTGCGGAAGGTTTGCACCCCGTCGGGGGTCCACACCTGCACCAGCAATTCATTGTTTTCCGTCCCGCCGCCATCGCGCGGATCGGTATTTGACAGCGGCGTGCCGGAGCGCAGCGCCAGCGCCATCTGCTGCATGTGGTAATCGAAGATCTGGTCGGCGTTGTCGAGCGCGGTGCGATAGGCAATCGATGCCTGCACCACGGCAGCGATGCTGATGGCCGCTAGCAGGAACCACAGCAACCGTCCGCGCAGCGAGTGCGTCACCATCATGGCCGCGGCACCATGTAGCCGACGCCGCGCACATTCTGGATCAGTTCGCTGCCCAGCTTCTTGCGCAGGCCGTGGATATACACTTCCACGGCGTTGCTGGAGACTTCATCGCGCCAGCTGTAGAGCTTTTCCTCGAGCTGGGCGCGCGAGAGCACGGCGCCGGGCCGGGCGATGAGCGCTTCGAGCACGGCCCATTCGCGCGCCGACAGCACCACCAGCGTGCCGTCGACCTGCACTTCGCGGGTGGCCGGATTGATGGCGATATTCTTGTATTCGAACACCGGCTCGGCGCGCCCGGCCGCGCGCCGCAGCAAGGCGCGCAGACGCGCCAGCAGTTCGTCCAGATCGTAGGGTTTGAGCACGTAATCGTCGGCGCCGGCGTCCAGGCCGGCGATGCGCTGGCCCACCGCGTCGCGCGCGGTGGCGATCAGAACCGGGGTGCGGTCCTTGCGGCTGCGCATGGCCCGCAGCACGTCCAGGCCGTCGAGGCGCGGCAGGCCCAGGTCGAGGATCACCAGGTCGTAGCTTTGCGACTGGCGCAAGGCGGTGTCGGCCATTTCGCCATCCTTGACCCAGTCGACGGCGTAGTGCTCGGCCCGCAGCAGGTCGAGCACCACTTCGCCGATCATCGTATCGTCTTCCACCAGCAGCAAACGCATTGTTACCTCATCGATGGTTCAAGCTGGCAGGAGCGACATCAGCCGATCCGTACCGGGATGAAGATTTTATCGGCGCCACGCTGGATCAGCAAGGCCACCGACTTGGTCGACTTGCCCACCACCTCGCGCACCTGTTCCACGGTACTGACGGCACGGCCATTGACCGACAATAACACGTCGCCCGGCTGCACCCCGGCATTGGCGGCGGCGCCGCCCGCGTCTTCAATAACCAGGCCCGAAGCAATGCCGGACTGGCGCTTTTCGACCGGCTCCAGCGGACGCAGGGCCAGGCCCAGGCGCGCGCTGTTGTCCGGCCCGGCCGTGTCGTCGCGGTCGGCGGCGGCCACCTTGTCGTCGGCACTGGCCAGACGCGCTTCGATGCGCACGTTCTTGCCTTCGCGCCAGACGTCGAGCGCCACCTTGTCGCCCGGCTTGGCCAGACTGAGCATGGCTGGCAAGTCGCCCGAGGCGATGATGGGCTGGCCATCGAGCTTGCGGATCACGTCGCCGGACTTCAGCCCCGCCTTGTCGGCCGCGCCGCCCTTCTCGACGTTCGACACCAGCGCGCCTTCCGGCGACTCGAGCTTGAACGAATCGGCGAAGCCCTGGTTCACTTCCTGCACCGTCACGCCCAGCTTGGCATGCTGCACCTTGCCGGTGGCGACGATCTGGTCCTTGATGCGGAAGGCCACGTCAATCGGGATGGCAAACGACAGGCCCATGTAGCCGCCCGTCTGGCTGTAGATCTGCGAATTGATGCCAATCACTTCGCCCTTGGTATTGAACAGCGGACCGCCCGAGTTGCCGGGGTTGACGGCCACGTCGGTCTGAATGAACGGCACCTGGGTTTCGTCCGGCAGCGAGCGCCCCTTGGCGCTGACGACACCGGCAGTGACCGTGCTTTCCAGGCCGAACGGCGAACCGATGGCCAGTACCCATTCGCCGACCTTGAGGTCGCGCGAACTGCCGACCGGGACGATCGGCAGATTCTTGGCGTCAATCTTAAGAACGGCCACGTCGGTCTTCGGATCGGAGCCCAGCACGCGGGCGCGGAATTCGCGCCGGTCGTTGAGCTTGACCGTGACTTCCTTGGCGTCGCGCACCACGTGCGCATTGGTCAGGATGACGCCGTCCGGGCTGATGATGAACCCGGAACCGGCGCCAAAAACTGGTCTGTCGCGTTGCTGTCCGCGCGGTCCCTGCGGACCCTGGAAGCGACGGAAGAATTCGAAGAAAGGATCGTCCTCGTCAAACTGCGGACCACCGCGCTGGGCGCTGGTCTTGGTGCTGCCGACGACGCGGATATTGACCACGGCCGGGCCGTTGCGCGCGACGATGGCGGTAAAGTCGGGCAGCGTGACGCCGGCGGCGATCGGGGCCGGCGCAGGCGCGACTGCGGCGGCGGCCAGCGGCACGCTGGCGACGGCGGCCGGCGTTGTCTGCGCGGTCGCGTTATTGTGGTTAACCGTTAATGCACCAACCGCCCCGCCGATGGCGCCAGCGGCGGCAAGGGCGAGCGTGAGTCGCTTAGCGGTGATGGCAGTGATGGCACCTTCGTTATGCATGACTTACTCCTGGATGGAATGGTTATTCGACGGATTCAATGATGCAACAGCAGACTTAGGGACGGCTTAATCATCAGTCACGCGAGTACGCGCGCAGGCCGTACGCGGGACGGGGCGCCCCGTACAGCGGGCGCCCCGTCATTACCGGCCTGCGGCCCGGGTGTTATGCGGCCTGGCGTTGCTCCAGTGCCTGCACGTTGCTCTCGCCACCGTCAATGACGATCTTGCGCGGCTTGAGTGCTTCCGGCACTTCGCGTACCAGTTCGATAGTCAGCATGCCGTTGTCGAACGAGGCCGTGGTGACCTTGACGTGGTTGGCAAGCTGGAAGCGCTGTTCGAAGTCGCGCGCGGCGATGCCGCGGTGCAGATAGGTACGTTGCTGCTCGTCCTTCTGCTTGCGGCCGGTGACATGCAGCGAGTCACGTTCGGCCACGATCTCTACTTCCGACCGGTCGAAACCGGCGAGCGCCATCACGATACGATACTTGTCTTCGCTGACCAGCTCGATGTTATACGGAGGATAGCTCGGCTGGGTGTCAGCGCGCTGGGATTCCAGCATGTTGGCCAGGCGGTCGAAACCGATTGCGGAACGATAGAGGGGAGTAAGGTCAAAAGTACGCATGATAAGTATCCTTGTCAAAGTTAAGCGATAAGTTGACGGACCTCCGTGGAGCATCCGTTGAATCGAATCTAAGGACGCCACCGCGTGCTTTCAAGGGCTTGAAAAATACGATTTTTTGCCCAATGGACCAAAAAATATTTGGTATCAGCGCCCGCTCGCGCCATCACGGAACCATTTCAGGCGATTGGTGTATGCTGCCACCATGACTACCGATACCGACATTGCCCTGAGCGGCCCGTTCAAGGCCAGCGACAGCAGCGGCCATTCCCATGACATCAAGGCCATCCGCATCTTCGACGAGGGCTACGGCATCATCGACGTCTACGTCGACTTCGCCGCGCCGATCGAACCGGGCCTGTACAAGGACCGCGCGCTGGTGGGCGCCATCATCGACCGTCTGCGCGCGCTCGGCTACGCCGGGCCCGATTTCAGCCACAGCGACCCCGGCTTGCAAGATCGCAAGTTAATCGTGCTGGAAGCGCCGGAAGAATTTGCCGCCTTTGCCAAGAGCAAGGGCTGGAAGAACCTGGCCGAAGAATTCGACGAGGAATGATTGTCCAGCCTGCTTTGGTGAAGTAGCGCACATACAGGTCGGCAATGGCGGCGCAGGATGGCTGCATGAGCAAACTACTCCACTCCCTCGTCAGCCCGGACCAGGTACAGGATCCGGCCCACGGTCAGCCCATCGGGCGGCCGGATACGCTCACGTCGCAGCATGTCGAGGTTGGCCTCGTCCTGCATGCGATGCTGGGCGAGGCGTGCGCGGCCGACTACCTGGCGCGCCACGCGGTGGCGGCCTCGGTCACCCAGCGCGTGCTGGGCCAGCCGGCGCGGCGCCGCACCAGTCCCGAGCCCGTGTTGCATCCAAGCTAGACGTACCTGGCACTCCAGGCCGCAATCATGCCGGCCGCCCATTCGGCGTCTTCCTTGCGAGTGAGCAAGTGATCGGCATGGTCGAGCGAGACAAAACTTTTCGGATGCTTGGCGGCGGTAAAGATATGCAGCGCATTGCTGATATCGACGGTCGTATCCTGCGGTGAATGCATCACCAGCAAGGCGCGCCGCAACTGCGCTGTCTTTTCGCTGAGATTGTGTTCTGCAGCATCGGCCAGAAAATGGCGCTTGATGGTGAATGTGCGCCCGGCCAGTTCGACCTCGGCTTCGCCATCGGAATGAATCGCTTCCAGGTGCGAGCGGAACAGCCCGACGACGTGCTCGGGATCGCTGGGCGCGCCCAGTGTCACCACCGCCTTGACCTCGGCAATTTCGCTGGCCGCCGCCAGCACGGCGGCGCCACCGAGGCTGTGCCCCACCAGCAGCGCCGGCGCCTGGAAATGGGTGCGCATGAAATTGGCCGCTGCCACCAGGTCTTGCAAGTTCGATGAGAAATTGGTGTTGGCGAAATCGCCTTCGCTGGCGCCCAGGCCGGTAAAGTCGAAACGCATCACGGCAATGCCATGCTCGCTAAGCGACTTGGCGATGCGGCTGGCGGCAAACACATCCTTGCCGCAGGTGAAGCAGTGGGCGAACAGGGCATACGCCTTGATCTCGCCATCGGGCGCGTCGAGGCGGGCGGCCAGGACCTGGCCGTCACTGCCCGTAAATTCCTGTCGGGTACTTTGCATGCGTGCTTACCTCGGTCAATGTATCGCTGAATTCCCAGTGTATATCATGACACAAAGGCATGATATTTCTGGAGGAATTTCGCCCACGACGCGAGCACATCGTATCGTCGAATGCGCACGGCCAACCAGGCAAAACATTGATCTGAAAATATCTCTTCTGATAATATTTATCTAAATATAACTTTAGAGCAGGATCCCGCCATGATGCGCAAGCCGCGTTTACACCTCGTTGTCGTCACCTTGTTCTGGGCCACCATGCTGGCCTTGCCGAGTGCGCGCGCGCAATACATCATGGAGTTCGCGCAAACCTACAACGCGCCCATGTCGAATTTCATCAGCATCAGCGCCATGAACAATACGGCAATGAATACAGCGGCGCAGGACGGCAAGGGTGGGCAGGCGCCGGCGGGGGCAAGCATGGGTCTGCGTGCTTCGTCCCAACCGCAACTGGCGCGCAATGCGCGCACCCTGGCGCTGCACGTTCCTGAAGCGCAGCGCCCAGCGATGGAAAAAGTTTATTTGCGCAGTTTTGACGTGTATCGCGCACTGGAAGCCAAGTTCAGCTGGCAGAACGACGATCTGGCCGGCGCACTGGCCGCCTTCGTGGTGGGCAATTACATGGTGATGGCGCAGACCGATGTGCGCGACGAGGATTTTGTCGCCGTGGCCGATCAGTTGCGGCGCAATCGGGGCATGGCGGCTGCGTTCAAGAGCTTGTCGACAAATGACGTGCGTGCCATGTACGAACAAAGTGCGATGGTGGGCGCCTTCATGGCCCTGGCCGAATTATCGCGCAAGCAGCAACCGCTGGGCGCGCAGGAGCACGCCAATATGATCGCGTCGGCGCGTGCCAACTTGCAGCAGGTATTGCGCAGCGACCCTGCGCGCCTGCGCATCGGACCGCAGGGCATGCGCATGGACTAGGCCGCCCAGACTGCGCACCTGCCGCGCGGCGGGCTTACCCGAACAAGCCGTGCAGGAACCACCGGGGCTCGGCATCGCCCGCCCCGCCCACAATCCGTTCGCGATAGACCCAGTAATGGGCATGGTCTTGCCCTTCGGCGATGAAGTAATCGCGCGTTTGCGACTGGCTCCACCAGCCGGCCTCGATCCGCTCCGGGGTGGACGCCATTTTGAGGGGTGAACCGTAAAACGGGCGGTGGTTGCGCATGAGCAGGGCAATCGGTTTGGCCAGCAGCCAGGCCGGGCGCGGCAGGCTCAGCACATCCGGCGGCATCTGCGCCAGCTGCACGCTGGCGCGTATTTTCTTTTGCACCGGCATCCACATATTGGCCAGCTCGGGCCGGTAGTCGGCCTGGGGCGCCGCTTGCAGCACATTCTCGGCGCCCAGGCGCGCCACCAGCAGTTCGAACAGGCGCAGCTGGTCGTCCTCGCTGCCGCCCGGATCGGGAAACAGCGAGGCATTCGGCGGCGCCATGGCTTGCACTTCGGGCGCGCTCAAGCCCAGGCCGATGACGTGGGCCACCAATTCCAGCTTGCCCAGGCGCTCCTTGAGCAGACGCACCAGATGGTCGTCGCGCCAGGTCGGTTCGGCCAGCGCGATTTCCACCAGCGTGGGTGGACGCGCCACCTTGCCGCGCTCGTGTTCGAGTTCGAGCACGATACGCTCGACCGCCAGCTGGTGGGCGCACAGCCAGCCCGTCATTTGCAACAGCAGGCGGTGGGCGCCGCACAGCAGCGCCTCGGCGTTTTCTACCCGGTCGAACAGTTCCAGCCGGGCATTGAAGGTGGTGGGCGCCTCGATCCAGTCGAACAGTTCCGGCGTCATGCCGTAGGCGGCGTCGAGCAGATCGAGCAGGGGCCGGCCGCAGCGCCGCTGCAGGCCGGGACGGGGCAGGCGCCGCATGTCGCCCAGGGTGAAGCAACCGATGCCCTCGAACCAGGCGGCGAAGGGCCGCGCCGGCGGCGGCAAGGCGCTGGGCAGGCGGTCCAGGCGCCGCACCAGGGATGCCATGCCGAGTGCGCGCCCGGCATTCTGGCGCGCCAGCAGCCAGGCCCCGCGCGCCGTGGGCGCGCAGCTCAGGGCGGCAGAAAAACCGAGCGCGCGCAGATTGGCGCGGATGCGCCGGCACAGCGCGCCGATGCCGCCGAACAGGCGCAGGCTGGCGCCGATATCGATGAGCAGGGTCGATTCCTCCGCCTGGGCCACCAGCGGCGTGTACTGCAGCAGCGTCATGGCGACCTCGTGCAGGGCTTGCGCCTCGCGCTCGGCGCTGCGCTCGTGCAGGCGCGCGTCGGGCATGAGCATGAGCACGCCACCGCGGCGCAAGCCCGGGTGCACACCGGCCGCGCGCGCGGCCGCCGACAGGGCCAGCACGCGCTCCTGCTCGAGCACCACGCTGCCGCTGTCAGCCGACCAGTTCGGGCTGAACACTTCGAGCGGGAGCTGGGGCAGATACAGCCCGATCCAGAGTCGCATGGCGCTGCAGTAAAGAAGGGGTGAGTGGGAGGAACAGCGGCGCATCGCGCTGCGGCCCCCGGCGCTTGACGAAGCCGATTTCGATCCCGCCGGCGGCGGGCCGCAGGGCCAGGCGCAGCGGCGCGGGCGAGGCGTCTTGCGCGGCGGCGAGCGGGCGCAGCATGAAGAACAGGCTGTCCCCGCCCTGGGCGGCAAGATGGAGGCGGCGCAGCGTTTCGCCGCGCGCATGGCTTTGCCAGAACAGCAGGGCCCCGCAGCTACCGCTGCGCAAGACTTGCTCGGCTGCCCACAGGGCGTCGCTGCTGCGGCTGCTGCGGATCCAGACCAGCTGCGATGGCGCCAGCCCCATGGCGGCCAGGGCCAGCGCTTGCGGCGGATGGGGTGGCTGCAGCAGTACGATGCGGCGCCGGGCCACCTGGGCCAGGGCGGGCCGCAGCAGGCGCAGCTCGCCGATGCCGCATTGCTGGGGCAGCAGATCGATCAGGGTGCCGGTGGGCCAGCCGCCCCCCGGCAACTGGGACGACAGCGTGGCATGGCCGGTATCCACGCAGCGCGTGGTGGCGTGCGCCAGCTGCGAGGCGCGCCACAGCGAGGGATGCAAGTCCTCCGGAGCGGCAAGGGAATGAAGGCGGGTCATGGTCTTTACATGGAAAAGTACTGTATGGATGTACAGTACTCGCTGCGCCGGAATTTGGCAAGGTCAATCGTGCGGCAAGCTTTTCCGGATGACAAAGTTGCACAGAGCGCAATGAGCGTGTATGTTGCAGCGGAACCGACACGTCACAGGACATCCCCATGCACTTCGAGGTACCCAAATCCAAGCATTTAAAAGAATTCGCCGGCGAATACCTGATGATTGTCATCAGTATCCTGACCGCGCTGGCGCTCGAACATGGCGCCCAGTCGCTGCACCACCACAGCCTGGCGCGCGAAGCGAGCGTAAAAATCGATGCGGAAATCAAGCTCAACGCGGACGAGCTGACCAAGGTCATCGCGCACAATGACCAGCGTGCCAAGGAGCTCGAGCTGATCCGCAAAGCCCTGCTCACCGAGATCCGCTCCGGCGCCATGGATGACGCGACCCTGATGAAGCACATCGTCGACACCTACGAAGGGGCCTTCTCGCTCAGCCTGCAAACCCCCACCCTGCGCCGCGAAGCATGGGAAGTGGCGGTGGCCAACCAGTCGGTGAGCTGGATGAACAGCACCCAGCTCAAGCGCTATTCCGCCGCCTACGCCCTGATGCGCGATATCCAGTCGCTGTCGGGCACGGGCGCATCCATGTTCATCGACCGCCCCCGTTTGCTCGACGTGGTGAGCAACGTCCAGATGGGCGTGTCCAATCCGCGCGAGGTGTACCGCATGCTCAGCCAGGAAATCGCTTCCTACCACAGCGCCAACGGCAACCTGCGCGACCTGCAGAAGGAACTCTACGGCGAGGCGCACTAAGCCCAGGACACGGGCTGGCCCCAGCACAGTGCGCCGGTCTCTTATACAATCGGTTGAACCGACTCGGTCAACCCTTACCACCGGAGGCAGGCATGTCTGGCTACAGCATCAACATCGAACAGAAAACCCTGGAAGGCAACAATTTCCGCGAAGTGCTCTACACCACGGCGCGCAGCCAGCTGGTGATCATGACCTTGCAGGCTGGCGAAGAAATCGGCATGGAACACCATACGGGGCACGACCAGTTCATCCGGGTCGAATCGGGCACTGGCGTGGCCATCCTCGATGGCGAACAGCACCAGCTCGAAGATGGCACCGCCGTCGTCATTCCGGCTGGCACCGAGCACAATGTCATCAACACCTCCAGCACCGAGGCGCTGCGCCTGTATACCCTGTACACGCCGCCCGAGCACCCGGACGGCATCATCCACAAGACCAAGGCCGAGGCCGACGAATACGAACAGCATCACGGCCATTGAGCGAGGACATCCCATGCCGATCACCGTCACCCGCGACCTGTCGCAACCCATGGCGCACCAGCTGCGCATCCGCGAACACAGCTTCACTGTCGATGGCAGCGTGGCCGAAGGCGGCAGCGACCTCGGTCCCGATCCGCACGACCTGTACGACGCGGCCGTGTCGGCCTGCAAGGCCTTGACCGTGGTGTGGTACGCGCGGCGCAAGAACATCGCGCTGACCGACGTGCGCGTCGAGACCGAACGCGACAACAGCGAAGAGCGCCAGGGTACGTACCGCCTGCACACCACGCTGCACTTGTCGGGCGAGCTCAGCGACGCGCAGCGCGAAGAATTGCTGGGCGTGGCAGAAAAATGCCCGGTGCAAAAGCTGATGACCAAGGTCACCACCGAGATCACCACGGCCCTCGCGTGACGCCATGACCATCGAACACTATCTCAAGGCACACCAGAAAGACCTGGGCGGCGGTTTCATGGTCAGCCGCGTGCTGCCCTCGGCGGCCAAGCAGGCGGTCGGCCCCTTCATCTTCTTCGACCACTTCGGTCCGGTGGAGGCGCCGGCCGACGCCAACCACGATGTGCGGCCCCATCCCCACATCGGCCTGGCCACGGTCACCTACCTGTACGAAGGTGCGATGGAACATCGCGACAGCGTCGGCTCGGTGCAGCGCATCGAACCGGGGGCGATCAACTGGATGACTTCCGGCAGCGGCATCGTCCATTCCGAGCGCACGCCGGCCGACCTGAAAGGCCGGCCGCGCCGCAGCCACGGCTTGCAGCTGTGGGCCGCGCTGCCCAGGGAACACGAAGAAACCGCGCCCAGCTTTGCCCACACCCCGGCGGACGCGATTCCGGAAGTGCGCTTCGACGGCGGGCTTGCGCGCGTGCTGATCGGCACCGCCTTCGGCCACACCTCGCCGGTGGCCACCTTCAGCGAAACGCTGTATCTGGATATCACGCTCGAGGCGGGCGCCACGCTGGCGCTGGCCGATCTGCCCGAGGAAGCGGCGCTCTACACCGTCAGCGGCAGCATCGCCATCGACGGGCAACCGCTCGACCCGGCCATGATGGCTTACCTGGCGCCGGGCAGCGGTGCGCGCGTGCACAGCGAGAACGGCGCCCAGTTTGTCGTGATCGGCGGCGCCCCGCTGGACGGGCCGCGCTATATCTTCTGGAACTTCGTTTCATCCAGCAAGGAAAGGCTGGCCCAGGCCGCCGACGACTGGGAACACCAGCGCTACGCACGCGTGCCGGGCGAGACGGAATTCATCCCCCTGCCCAAACCGCTGCGCGCGCCCGGCTAGGAGCGCCTGGCCAGCGCGGCGGTGGCGCCAACCACCGCCGCGTATCAATTTCCCGAAAAAAATGGACGGCGCATCCTGCGGTGAGAATAATCTTTTGCCAACATGTTTATTGTGCAATGCTACAATCAAACATTCATTCCACACCTACATTACGATGAGCCAGACCGCCATGTACCGCCGCCTTGTTACCCTGCTGCCGCTGCTCGCCTTGATCGCTGCGCCCGCGTACGCCGAGCTCTACAAATGGGTCGACGCCCAGGGTAAAACGCATTACTCGGACAAGCCCGACGGCGCCGGCAAGGCCAAGGTCGACGAACTGCGCACCGATGCGCCACCGACGAAGACCGCGGCTGCCGCACCAGCGGTACCGGACTGGAAAAAGCAGGAAGCCGAATACCGCCAGCGCCAGGCGCAGCAGGCAAGCCAGCGCGGCGCCAATGGCCCCGGTACGGCTGCGCCGGTCCGGCCGGAAGGCTATCGCAGCGGCAAAGTCGAAACCGATGAGAACCGCTGCCGCCTGGCCCGGGACGTGCTCAGCGGCGCTGCACGCCACACCAGCGGTGCGCGCACCGATGCCAACGACCGTGAAGTGGCGCAGCGCGATGTGGGGGCGTTTTGCCACTGAACCTGCGCCGTTCCCGCGGCCTCGGTGTGCGAAGTCCGGCTGGCAGCACAGCACGTCAACAATGTCCTGCGGGTGCCGATGCGCTGGCATGCGCGCTCGATGCTGCACGGCGTGACCAGCGCCAATGATCAGCCGCTTCTGTCGCTGGGGACTGGCCAGCCTGCTGATTCTGATGTCTCCCGCTTTCGCTTACGGCTTGTGTCATGATTTCCCCCTCTGGACCAGCCATTCCCAGGCGGGCATCGGCGGCGGCTTGATCCTGGCGGCCCTGACGGCGTTTCAGTTCGGCGTGCTGGTCTTCATCCCCGCAGGGGCGCTGGGCGTGCTGCGGGCATGGCAACCGCAGACGTCGGCCAGTCTGCGCCGCAAGCCATACCTGCTGGCGGTATCGGCGGGCATCGCCATCTACATGCTGATCTTCGCGTTTGAAACGTTCGCGTTTCAAAACGGCTATCCCGGTCTGTACGTGCTGCTCAGTTGGCATGAACAGGCCTGGATGGCGCTGCGCGGCGTTGCCGGCGCCGGCCCGGACTGCTGCGTTGTACAGCCCGGACTACTGGACTTGCCGGTAAAATTATCGTTTGGCGTTGCCGTGTATGCATTGATCGCCTTGGCCACGATCCAGATAACCTCGCTCTCGCGCAGGCGGGGGCCCATCGCACGTGACCGAATTCGCTAGCGCGGTATGGGCCCCCGCCTGCGCGAGGGCGACGTGGGTCAATCTTGGCGCAAGCACTCGGAACGGCACGGCAGGCGCAAAGCGCGCCCTGACCGATCAAAAAAACACCCCGCCTCGGCGGGGTGTTTTTGCCACATCGCCTTCGCCTTACCAGCTGGCCTTGAGCGAGTACTTGCCATTGGTGGCACCCGTTCCGCCGCCGTAGTAATACACCTTCACATACAGCGTCTGCACCGTGCCGCCCGCATTGGTGCGGCTGACGGTATCGACGGCGCCCGTGCCGTTGATGCTCGAGGCGAGCCTGGCGCCCGTGCTGCTTTGCAGTTCCACGTCATAGTCGGAGGTGCCGTTCGGCGTCATCGATGCAGTCAGCGTTTTGCCGGCCGGCAGGTCGATGCGGAAGAAGTCCGTATCGGTGCTGCTGCCCATGTTGGCGCTCACCACCGTCCCTGAAGTCACCACCCGGTTGGCCGTGGTCAGCGAATTATTCGGCTCTGTTTCCTGAATGGCTGGTCCGATGACCACCGTGCCAAGAATCTTTTGCGCCTCGAATTTGGCCTGGAAGGTATTCGCATACGTCAGGTCGGACGGGTACAGCGCCTTAGCCGCCTTGACGATGGATGCCGCCATGACCGGCATCTTGACGCCGCTGCCCAGGCCAAAGTGCGCTTCCAGAATGATCTTGTCGATATTGGCGCGCGGCTTGCCGGCTGCCAGCAGGGACTTCATGGCTTCGAACAGCGGGGCCGACCACAGTTCGTCGGACTGGAACGTCACGCCGTTTTCAGTGACCGAGGTGTGTGCGCCATACGTCTTGCTCGAATTGTACTGGGCATTGGTCCGGTTCAGCAGACGGCCGTCCCAGCAGGCGCTGTGCCCGTCCCAGCTGAACACCCATTCCGGATGGTAGGTCGCCCCATTCGGACGGCTGTAGGAATAGGAACCAGCCCAGTAGTCGCCAAAGCCCTCGCCCATGGCGCCCGTGTCCCCGCCCGACCAGCTCGAATTGATATTCGCCTGAATCGCATGGCCGTACTCGTGCAGGATGACGTCCGCATCTTCGCTGTCATTGACGCAGCCGTGGCCAAAGGCCAGGTAGTCGGGCGAGCCGCCGCTGTAGTGCGAATTGTCGTCGCCATTGACACCGTCGGTATCGACATCGAGCGGCCGGTTGATGATGGACTTGGTCCCGGTAAAGCCGAGCGACTGGATATAGCGCTGGTTCTGGTCCAGGTGGAAGTAGACATTGCTGTCGTCAAAGGCATTGTTGCCGCGCTTGGCCGTCCACACGCCATTGTTGGTGGTGCTGGGCGCGGTTGCGGGCGACTCGATATTCTTGATGTTGACAAAAGGCCCGCTCAGCGAATACACCCCGTTCGTGACCGTCAGGTCGGCCAGCGTCTTGGTTTGATAGGCCGCATCGAAGGCGGACGCGGCCGACGTGTCGGTCAGCGCATCGGTATTGAGCGTGGTGCGCGGATCGGGATCGAAGGCCAGGCCGCTGCCATTGATGCCCGATGCCAGCGCAGCGCTGCTTGCCATCGGCTTGGGCAGCTTGACCTGCTTCTTGGCCGCGTCGGTCGCGCTCAGGCGATCGAGCGACGGGCCGGCCAGCTGGGCGCGCGCGGCGATGCTGCGTTCGCCGTTCTTGTTGGTGCGCGGCAGCGAGGTCGAATACGAGTCGAGCAGCGTGCCGTCGTGCGCGTTCAGATACTGGACAAAGCCGCCGGTCGGCATTTCGGCCTGGATCGTTACCTTGCGCGCCAGCTGCACGCCATCCTTGGTGGGCAGCCAGACCAGTTCGCCTTTTGGCACCGTCACCAGCGGATGCTGCACCTTCATGTTGGCCCAGCCGCGCTCGAGCGCCTGCTCTTCGCTCAACTGGTGCTTGTTGTAGAGCTGGTTGACCGCCTTGGCATCGACCTCGGGCGCGATGTAACGGGTCTGGTTAAAAATTTTCTGCAGCTGGCCATCCTTGCCGATGGAGACGATGACTTCGGCGCGATCGACAGGCAGGCCGCGCAGCATTTGCTGGTAAGTGTAATGGGTGCCGGTCAGCGATTCCTGGACGCGCGTCTGCACCAGATTGTCGAGCTTGGCCGGCAAGCCGAAGCGTTCCGCATTGGCGCGCAGCACCTGCTCCGGCGAGCGCGCGAGGGTGTTCGAATAGACGGACAGATTGTCGGTCACGTTCACGCCCGCCATCGATGGCGCGGCATAGGCGAAGGCAATCAGGGAGGCGAGAATGGTGCGGGAAAAAGTGCGCATGCGGTAACTCTCCTGTCAATTGGAAACGAAGGTTTACACTGAGAAGCGAGCCCGACGTGCACTCGCGTTCAACGAGTATAAACACGAATTTCCTGCAAAATTCAAAAGCAGATTCTTTTGGACAGATGCTGATTTTTTGTCTTATTTAAGACATTACAATCGGGCATGCACCGTGCTGCGGTAGCATGATTTTTTGCACCAACACAAAGGAAATCTCATGCGATTTGCATGCACCGCACTCATCGCCGCAACGCTGGTGTCGGCCTGCGCCAGCGCGCAAGATCCCGCCCTGCCCGCCATCGCCGACAACGAGCCGGACGTCACGGCGCAAGTGCACGCCCTCCTCGTGCGCACCATGCAAGGCCAGTTGCAGGCCGAGCCTTTGAGCGAGAACGCGCGCGCCGCACTCACGCCCGAGCGCAGCACCCAGATCGCCGAACGTCTGCGCCGCTGTACTGTTACCGGCAAGCTCGACCTGCTGCGCCGTGGCACCAAGGGCGAGGAGCGCCAGTACCTGTACCGCCTGCCGTGCGGCGCGGCGCCACTGCTGGTCGAGATCAACTTCGGCAAGGGCGCACGCATCAGTTACCTGGACGTGCGCCCCCAGTGACGCTTACGGCGTCGCCGTACCTGGCAACTTGAGGCACAGTCCCACCGAGGCTTCGTTGTAGTAGCCGACATAGCCGCTGTCGACGATGGTGCGGTCGGTCGCGCTCAGCCGCACCACATAGCCGCACTTGGGCATGCCGGCCGTGTCGAGCTTCCACACCCCGGCTTCGCCAAAGGTCGACACCGTCGGATAGGTGCGCGGCAACGGTACCGGCGCAGTGAAGGTGCCGCCCAGCGGCGGCAGCACCGACAGCGAGAGCGAACCGAAGTGTTCATCCGTGACCTGGTAGGTCCCCTCGATAATGTCGCCGATGGTAAAGTCCGCGCAGCTGCCGCCGCCCGAAGTGATCTTGAAGGAACCGACCGGGATGACCGGCGCGCTATTGTCGATGCGCACGGTGACGGCCGCGCCCACGTACAGCACGTCGGCGGCATCGCGCACTTCGATGCGGATGGTCCAGGTCCCCGTCTTGCCGGCGGTCTGCCACCGGGCCAGCACGTTGCCGGCGACAAAAATCTGCGCATTGCCCGGCCCGCCCGACAAGTCTTCGCGGTAGGTGTAATAGCCAAAGGCGTCCGGCGTTTGCGTGACGCCGGGCAGGAAGCTCCATGCCCCGTCCAGCAACTGGGTCCGTGAAATCGTAAACGCGTTGGTCAGCACCTGGTCGACGCTGCCATCGTTGACGATGACCCGGTAACGCAAGGCGACAGCGCCGGCGCTGATGTCGGTCGGGTTGGCCAGGTGGCCAGTGATGATGACCTCGCCGCCAAACGGGCTTTGCTTGGCGCTGAAGCCGGCCAGCTGGGCCGGACCGTTGGCATAGCCGGCGCCGTTGATGTCGACCACGGCCATGCTGCCCACCGTTTCGATGATGGGCGTGTGGCCGGCTGGACGGCGGCCCGGCTTGATGTGGATGAGCGTGTGTTCGCGGTTGCCCCACACGGGAACAAAGTTCGGATTGCCCGGCGGCGGCGCCACCTGCCAGGACAGGATGGCGCGGATCGGCACCAGCACGGCGCCCTGCTGGCACAGGCGGCGGTAGCGGTCCAGCTGCAGCGGCAGCGCGACCGAATATTCGAGCCCTTCGGCCGGCACGGGATTGATGTCGTGCACGCGCACCGAGGTGGTGCCCAGATAGGTTTCGAAGCTGCCATTGCCATCGAAGTCAGCCCAGAAGGCGACATACTCGCGGCTGCCCGCAGTGCACAGTCCGCCCGAATAGCCGCTCGAGAGCTTGACCCGGATCACCCCGACCAGCGCATCCTGATTCGGGTTCAGGCCGATGCATTCAAGTTCTTCGTAGCGGGTACTGCCATCGACGGGGAACAGCACGTCGGCCAGATCGGCCAGATTGATGCCGGTACCGGCCAGCACGCCGCCGAAACCGGGCGCCATCAATTCATCGACCAGGACCGGTGCGCTGACCAGCTGCTGCAGCTCGGCCAGCGCGAAGCGGTGCGGTTCCACATCCTTGCCCTTGTAGAGCTGCGCCAGCTCGGGCGCCGACAGCGCCTGGGGCGGCTTGACGGCGACCGGCGAATCCAGGTCGAGAATATCGGCCAGCACCGGCGGCAGCTTGATCTGCGCCTGCTGCAGGATGTCATTGAAAATGATGAGGGTGCGCGGATCGATCTGGATATGCGTGTTGTGGATGTCGCCCCAGACCGGCACGAAGTTGGGGGTATTCGGTGGCGGCGGCACGTTCCACGACAGGATGGCGCGCACCAGCACGATATTCTGGATGAAGCAAAAGCGCTTGGCCGGATCGATGTTGAGCGAGACGGCGTATTCGAGCCGGCGCCGGCCGGCGGTGCCGCCGGGGATATCCCAGGCGGTAAAGCTGGTCAGGCCGGCATCCTGCCAGCTGGCGCCATTGTCGCTCGACGTATAGAAGCGCACGTATTCCGGCGTGCCCGCGGTGCAGATGCCGCCGCCGTAGCCATTGATCTGGTTGATGTAGATGACGGCATCGAGCCGGTTGAACTGGGGTTGAAAGCCGACGCAGCCGATTTCCTCGTAGGTGCGGTTCAGCTGGATATTGAGTACCGGCGGAAACGGGCTGGTGGCGATATTGCCGAAATAATTGGGGTTGCTGAGCACGAGCGCGCGGAACTTGGCGCGTTCGGCGGGAAGCCGCTCTTGCTTCGATGGATCGCCCGCGGGGGCGGCACTTGCTTCGGTGTCCATATTCATTCCTCTCAAGGCTGTGGAATGAACCAGTGTGGACTTTCAATGCTGAGGCCGCTTGTGATGGATCAAGCCCCATCAGCGTGCCCGGCATGCGCCGGCGCGTCAGATTCGACGCTGCACAGAAAAGAAATCGAGCAGCATGCGGCTTGCATCCGGCCCGCCCGCGGCGTTGTAGGCCAGGCGCTCGTCGCCGCCGCTCCATGCATGGCGCAGCCCGGCGATCTGGGCCACGCGCAGCACCACCTTGCGCCCCACGCGCACGTCGTCAATCCGATGGGCGCGGGTCCGGCGCGTGGCGGGCCGGATCGTCACGCTTGCCGCCGCCCCTTGCAGGCGGTTGAGCAGCAGGGCCTGGCGTGCGAGCTGGGTCTGGTTCACGGGCCGCACGATGTCGTCATCGGCCCCCTGAATCAGCATGGCCGGCATGGATGGAAATGCGGCGTGGCGCGCAAGTACCTCGTCGATGGCGCTGTCGACCCGATGGCTGGCACCGTGCTTCATCACGCCGAGCGCCCCCACCTGGCTGTGGCCGGCGCCGAACATGGGGCCCGAATGCAAGCCCATCGCCGCAAACAGCGCGGGATGGTTGAGCGCGACGATGTGCGCCATGCCGGCACCGGCCGAGATGCCGGCGATATACACGCGGGAAGGATCGATCGGGTACTGGGCCATGACTTTCTGCACCAGACCCACGATGACGCTGACATCGCCGCCGCCCTGCTGGGTGGCGCGCTCGTACCATTTCCAGCAGCGGTGCGGGTGGGCGCTGACCGATTGCTGGGGATAGAGCACGGCGCAGCCGCGCTGCTGCGCCGCCTGGTTCATGCGGGTGCCTTCGGCAAATTGGGTCGCGCTCTGGTCGCAGCCATGCAGCATGACTACCAGCGGATACGGGGCAGTGGCGCCGTCCGGTACATACAGCCAGTAGGGCATGCGCCGCATCGGGCCGCTGCCATTGCCGGCCAGGGCCGCGTAGTGCGAGGCCAGCCACTTGCCGGTTGCCGGTGCGGACCGCGGTGTTGCCGCCGCTGGCGCCGTGGCGGCGCTGCGAGGCGCCGGCCTGGGCTTGGGCTTGGGCTTGGGCTTTGCCTTCAGCTTGGGCTTGGGCTTGGGCTTGGGGGCCAGCAATGCAGTGAGCGCACGGGACACGGTGCGCTGCTGCTGCTTCCCGGCGCGCACCAGCGTGCGCAGCCAGGGATTGGCGGCCTTTTTTACCACCGAAGCCTGGTGACCGTCAGTCGCGCCAGCAGCGACCCGACCAGCGAACGGGTGGGGATGGATTTGCCCAGCGGGCCAGCGTTGTTGCAGCGGGAAGTGACGACGATCATGTGAATCTCCAAGTTTTTTACAAGAATATCTGCTTGGAAATTCGCCCTCTGTGCGCTATCGCTCATAAAAACACGAGCTCATCAATAACACAACAAAGTTGCTACAAAAGTGCGCGGCCTGCCACGATTGAGACAAATCAAGGGCTCGCCGGCGTGAAAAATTAGGCTGGTCAAGTGAGGAAATCAACTCACTGACATGACCTACCACAGGAGAAAAAGATGAGTTATGCAGACCGTGACCGCTATGGAATGTACAGCCGCGGCAGTGCTGGCCCCGGCCCCGCCCTCATGGGGGCAGATACGCTGATCGGCGACAGTGTCGTCAATGGTCAGGAAGAAAATCTTGGCGACATCAAGGAAATCATGCTCGACATGCGCACCGGCCAGGTGGCTTACGCGGTCCTGTCGTTCGGCGGCTTCCTGGGCATGGGCGAGAAGCTGTTCGCCGTCCCCTGGCAAGCGCTGCAGCTCGATACGGTCAACAAGCGCTTTGTGCTCAATGTCGACAAAGATCACCTGAAAAACGCGCCCGGCTTCGATCCCGACGCCTGGCCGGACATGAGCGACGTCGGCTGGTCCAACCAGATCCATTCATTCTATGGCACCGATCCCACAGGCGTGGGCAGCGGCGGCGTTGCTGCCAGCGGCCGCATGGGCGGCGCCGGCAGCACCGATACCGGACTGACGCACTAGCGCTGCATCGATTCCCACACTTTTTGCAGGCGCTTGGAGGACACCGGCATCGGTGTCCTCAATTCCTGGGCGAACAGGGAAACACGCAATTCTTCCAGCATCCAGCGGAATTCGACCATTTTCGGGTCGGTATTCTTGCCGGCGAGTCGGTCCTTGGCAGCGCGCATGAAGTGGCTGGCCGACTGGGTCCACTCGGCCATGAGTCTGGCGTCGCGGGTTGGGTCGGCGCGCAGCTTTTCCAGGCGCACGTTCATTGCCTTCAGATAGCGGGGGAAGTGGGCGATCTGGGCGTAATCGTTATCGAGCAGGAAGCGCTTGTTGACCAAGCCCTGCAGTTGGCTGGTCATGTCCGCCGCCGCCTGCGGATTGACGCCCTGCAGCTTCTTGGGCAAGCCATGGAACTCCGTCAGCACCTGGGACACGAGGCGGGCGATTTCGTTGACCAGCAGCGTCAGACGCGACTTGCCCTCATCCTTGCGCTTGTTGAACGTTGCCGCATCGGTTGGCAGCGGGTCCTGCAGGCACGCGATGTCGATCGCCTTCTGAATGATCTGGTCGCGCAACTCTTCCTGCGACCCCATGGCCATGAACTGCATGCCCATTTGCTGGAGCCCGGGAATGTTCTTTTCCACAAACTTGAGCTGTTCCTTGAACTGCAGGGCAAACAGGCGGCGCAGCCCGATGCGGTGGGTACGGGCAGCCACGGTCGGGTCGTCGAACACTTCCAGGTCGCAATGCGTGCCCTTGTCGACCAGCGCGGGAAAGCCGATCAGCGTCAACTTGCCCTGCACGATTTCCAGCAACTCGGGCAATTCGCCAAAGGTCCAGGCCGTCAAGCCGATGTGCTGGCTCACTGCCGGCGGCGCTGCCTTGGGCGCGGCTCCCGGCGCGGCCCCTTTTGCGGGCTGGGCGGCCGGGTTTGACGGTGCCGGCACCGACACTTCCGCCAGCTTCTGGAAGCTCTGGCGCGCCTGGCCGCCGAATTCGGCCTGCAGGGTGGCCAGGTTGCGGCCCATGTCGAGCTGGCGGCCATGCTCGTCGATGACCTTGAAGTTCATGAAATGGTGGGCAGGCAGCGTCTCGGCTTTGAAGTCGCTGGTCAGCACCGCCAGGCTGGTCTGGGCGCGAATGTCGGCAATGATCGCGTCGATCAGGTCGCCGCGCCCGAATACGCCAGCTTCGTGCACGCGTTCGCAGAAGCGGGCCGCATAGTCGGGCAGCGGCACGCAATGGCGGCGCAGCTTTTGCGGCAGCGATTTGAGCAGCAGATGCACCTTCTCCTTGAGCATGCCCGGCACCAGCCATTCGACGCGTTCGCGCGGCATCTGGTTAAGCGCAAACAGCGGCAGCGACAGCGTCACGCCATCACGCAGGCTGCCCGGCTCGAAGTGGTAGGTCAGCTGCATTTCGATGCCGGTCACCGACATCGTCTTCGGGAACAGCTCGGTCGTCACGCCCGCCGCCTCGTGGCGCATCAACTCTTCGCGGTTCAGGAACAGCAGTTTCGGTTCCTTCTGCGTCGCATCCTTGTGCCACTTTTCGAAGCCGGCGCCGTTGACGATGTCCTTGGGGATCAGCTTGTCGTAGAAAGCCGCGATCAAATGGTCGTCGACCAGCACGTCCAGGCGGCGCGACTTGTGCTCGAGGTTCTCGATTTCCTTGATCAGCTTGTGGTTGTGCGCGAAGAACGGCGCGCGGGTGTCGTAGTCGCCCTGGACCAGCGCGTCGCGAATGAAGATCTCGCGCGCTTCGAACGGGTTGAACTGGCCGTAGTTGATGCGGCGCTGGCTGTAGATGACGATGCCGTGCAGGGTAGCGCGTTCCGACGCCGTCACTTGCGCGGCGCGCTTTTCCCAGCGCGGCTCGCCCCATGATTTTTTCAGCAGGTGCGCGCCCACGCGCTCGATCCATTCCGGCTGGATCTGGGCCACGCAGCGTGCGTACAGACGCGTCGTCTCGACCAGTTCGGCGGCCATGATCCACTTGCCCGGCTTTTTAAGCAGGGACGAACCGGGCCAGATGTGGAATTTGATCCCGCGCGCGCCCAGGTAACCGGCGCCGGGTTCGTCGTCCGACTTGAAGCCGATATTGCCCAGCAGGCCGGTGAGCAGGGCCGTATGCAGGTTTTCGTAGGTGGCGGGCATCTCGTTCATGCGCCAGCCCTGTTCCTTGACGATGGTCAGCAGCTGCGAATGCACGTCGCGCCACTCGCGCAGGCGTACCTGCGACAGAAAGCTGCCGCGGCAGGTTTCCTGCAGCTGGCGGTTGGTCTTCTTGTGCTCGATCGCCGCTTCGAACCACTTCCAGATTTTTATATAGGTCAGAAATTCGGACTTCTCGTCGGCGAACTTCTTGTGCGCCTCGTCGGCGGCCTGCTGGTGCTCCATCGGCCGGTCGCGCGGATCCTGCACCGACAGGGCCGAGGCCACGATCAGCATCTCGGTCAGGCAGGCGTTGTCGAGTGCGGCGAGGATCATGCGGCCCACGCGCGGATCGAGCGGCAGCTTGGCCAGCTTGTGGCCGAGCGGCGTGAGGTTGTTGGTGTCGTCGACGGCGCCGACTTCCTGCAGCAGCTGGTAGCCGTCGGCAATCGCCCGCCCCTGCGGCGGCTCGATGAACGGGAATGTCTCCACGTCCGTCAGATGCAGCGACTTCATGCGCAGGATGACGGCCGCCAGCGACGAGCGCAGGATTTCCGGCTCCGTGAATTTGGGGCGCTGGTTGAAGTCGTCCTCTTCGTACAGGCGGATGCAGACGCCGTCGGCCACGCGGCCGCAGCGGCCGGCGCGCTGATTGGCTGCCGACTGCGCGATCGGTTCCACCTGCAGCTGCTCGACCTTGTTGCGGAAACTGTAGCGCTTCACGCGCGCCAGGCCGGCGTCGACCACGTAGCGGATGCCTGGCACGGTCAGCGACGTCTCGGCCACGTTGGTGGCCAGGACAATCCGGCGCGCATTGGTGATCTTGAAGACCTTTTCCTGCTCTTCCACCGACAGGCGGGCGAACAGCGGCAGGATTTCCACATGCGGCGGATGGTGCTTGCGCAGCGCCTCGGCGCAGTCGCGGATCTCGCGCTCGCCCGGCAGGAACACCAGCACATCGCCGGAGCCGAGTCGGCACAACTCGTCGACGCCATCGACCACCGCATCCATCAGGTCGCGCTTGTCGCGCGCCGCCTGGGCCTTCGGCACGGGTTTGCCTTCCGGGACCGGGACATGGACGGGATCGCGGTCGACCGGGCGATAGCGCACCTCGACCTGGTACAGACGGCCCGACACTTCGATCACCGGGGCCGGCTTGTCCGGCTTGCCGAAATGGCGCGCGAAACGGTCCGCGTCGATGGTCGCCGAGGTAATGATAACTTTCAGGTCCGGGCGGCGCGGCAGCAGCTGCTTGAGGTAACCAAGCAGGAAATCGATGTTCAGGCTGCGCTCGTGCGCTTCATCGATGATGATGGTGTCGTAGTTGCGCAGCAGCGGATCGGTCTGGGTTTCGGCCAGCAGGATACCGTCGGTCATCAGCTTGACGTAGGCGCCCGGCTTGAGGGTATCGGTAAAGCGGACTTTGAAGCCGACATGTTCGCCCAGCGGCGTGCCCAGCTCCTGCGCAATGCGCTTGGCGGTGGACGAGGCGGCAATCCGGCGCGGCTGGGTATGGCCGATCAGGCCGGTAACGCCGCGGCCCAGTTCAAGGCAGATTTTGGGCAGCTGGGTGGTCTTGCCGGAACCGGTCTCGCCCGAGACGATGATGACCTGGTTTTCCTGCAATGCCTTGGCGATATCGCCGCGGCGGCCGGAGACAGGCAAGTCTTCCGGGAAGGTGATCACTGGCAAAGGCGTGCGGAATTGTTCGCGCGGGGCGCGCGGTGGCTGGCCTTCCCGCGGCGGACGTGGCTGGCCTTCAGCCCTGCCTTCGCGCGGAGCGACGGAAGCCGGGTCTCGGCGCGGCGGACGTGGCTGAGCCCCGGCCTGGCCTTCGCGCGGCGCGCCGGGCGACTGCCCTTCGCGCGGGGCGCGGGGTGGTTGGCCTTCCCGCGGCGGACGTGGCTGGCCCTCGGGCCGGCCGTCGCGGGGCGCACGCTGCTGGCGCGGCGCCTGTCCGTCGCGCGGTGCGCGGTCGGTCTGGGCATCGCGTGGGGGACGCGCTGGCGTGCTTCGCGCAGGGTTGCTCGGCCGATCCGGGGCGGTTTGCGCCCCTGCCTGCGCCGGTGCGGCGCGCTCTTGACGCTGGCCTTCCGGTGCTGCCGGGGGCGTGGAAGGCTTCTTGCTCTGTTCTGACATTGTTTTTTACACTGTTTTGGTGCGCAGGTCGCGCAGCGAATTATAATGCGGCAAATGGAAACCTTTAACCAATTCGTCCAATGGCTGCGCTCGGTCGCGCCCTACGTCCACGCCTTCCGTGGCAAGACCTTCGTGGTCGCCTTCCCCGGTGAACTCGTCACGGCCGGCGCCCTGCCCGTGCTGGCGCAGGATCTGTCGCTGCTGGTGGCGCTCGGCATCCGCGTGGTCGTCGTGCACGGCTCGCGCCCCCAAGTGGCCGAGCAGCTCGCGCTGCGAAATGTCGAGGGGCGCTTCCATAACGGCATCCGCATCACCGATACCGCCGCGCTCGAATGCGCCAAGGAAGCCGCCGGCGAATTGCGCCTCGACATCGAAGCCGCCTTCAGCCAGGGTTTGCCGAATACGCCGATGGCGCACGCCGCGATCCGCATCATCTCAGGTAACTTCGTCACGGCGCGCCCACTTGGCGTGATCGACGGGGTCGACCTGGAGCTGACGGGCATGACCCGCAAGATCGCCGCCGAGACGATTCACGCCATCCTGGCTACCGACAGCGTCGTGCTGCTCTCGCCACTGGGCTTTTCGCCGACCGGCGAAGTCTTTAACCTGACGATGGAAGACGTGGCCGTCAACGCGGCCATGGCCCTGCACGCCGACAAGATCATCTTTATCACCGAAACGTCGATGATGAAGGATGAAGCCGACGTGGAAATCCGCGAACTGTCTTCCCACCAGGCCGAAGCGGTACTGGAAGCGGGCTTTTTGCCGACCGACGCCGCGTTTTACCTGCAGCACGCGATCAAGGCGTGCAACAGCGGCGTGCCGCGCGCCCACATTCTGCCGTTCGAGATGGATGGGTCGACCCTGCTCGAGCTGTTCACCCACGATGGGGTGGGCACCATGATCAGCCACGAAAACCTCGAATCGCTGCGCCAGGCCACGATTGAAGACGTGGGCGGCATCATCAAGCTGATCGAGCCGCTGGAGGCGGATGGTACCCTCGTCAAGCGGGGCCGCGAGCTGATCGAGCGCGAAATCGATAACTTTTCGGTGATCGAGCACGATGGCGTGATTTTCGGCTGCGCCGCGCTGTACCCTTTCCCTGCCGAAAAGATGGCGGAAATGGCGTGCCTGACCGTGAACCCGGAAGTGCAAGCCCAGGGCGACGGCGAGCGCATTCTCAAGCACATGGAGAACCGCGCCCGCGCGGCCGGCATCAAGCAACTCTTCGTTTTGACCACCCGCACCTCGCACTGGTTCAAGAAGCGCGGCTTCATTCCTGCCACCGTCGACGCCCTGCCGCGCGACCGCCAGCACATGTATAACTGGCAGCGCAAATCCCAGGTCTTGATTAAGCCTTTATAATCACGCTTTTACCGACCGAGCTTTAGGAGCAGAGATGGCGCGCACAGTCCATTGCATCAAACTGAACAAGGAAGCCGAAGGGCTCGATTTCCCACCTTACCCGGGCGAACTGGGCAAGAAGATCTGGGAATCGGTGTCCAAGGAAGCCTGGGCCGCCTGGCTCAAGCACCAGACCATGCTGGTCAACGAAAACCGCCTGAATCTGGCCGACCAGCGCGCACGCAAGTATCTGGCCGCGCAGATGGAAAAGCATTTCTTCGGCGAGGGTGCCGATGCGGCAGCGGGGTATGTGCCGCCGGCGGACTGATATTGCTGGGAAAAGGTAAAAAAGGGCGCCGCGGCGCCCTTTTTCATTGCTGCGGAACGTGGCGCACGCTACCTTTACCCGTCGGCCCCAAGACATCGTCCTCGCGAAGGCGGGGACGACGTTGTTCAGCGTTCCAACAGCGCGGGTGCGTGCACTACCGCAAACTTACATCGCCGTGCACTGGCGCAGTTCGCAGCGCGCCACGAACACGCGCTTGTTGTCGCACACCATGCGATACGTTTCGACCGGACCCGGCGGCGACGTCAGCCCCGCGCCCTGTCCACCCACGCAGCCTTGTTTCTTGGCCATGTTCTCCACGGTGGCGGACGACACGCCCGCACGGAAGGGAATGTATTCGATCGGCTGGCCGTTGGCGTCGATGGTCGGCGCGGCTGGGGCGGCCGGGGCAACCGGAGTCCAGGCCGGCATTGGCGTGCGCTTCGACTTTGCGCAACCACCCAGTACAGCCAAACATGCCATCACTACAAACAATCGCTTCATCACTTTTTCCTTGTTGTTGAATTGCGCCACAGGGTCAGCCGAACGTCAGCGTCTTGACACCTTCACTCGTTCCCAGCAGGCACACATTGGCGCCACGCCGGGCAAACAGGCCGACAGCAATCACGCCGACGATCTGATTGATCTCTTGTTCCAGCCCTTGCGGGTCGGTAATGTGCAGTCCGGCCACGTCGATGATCTCGCCGCCGTTGTCGGTAATGAAGGCCTGCTCGGTGCCCGCCTTCAGGCGCAGGCGCGGCTGGCCGCCCAGGGCTGCCAGCCTGCGCATCACGGCCGCACGCGCCATCGGCAATACCTCGACCGGCAAGGCGAACGTGCCCATGACCTCGACCAGCTTGGAGCCGTCGGCGATGCAAACGAACCGGCGCGACACCGACGCCACGATCTTTTCCCGCGTCAGGGCAGCGCCGCCGCCCTTGATCATGGCACCGCTGGCGGTGATTTCGTCGGCGCCGTCGATGTAGACGGCGATCTCCGGCACATCGTTGAGGTCGAACACGGCAATGCCATGGCCGCGCAGGCGCGCTGCCGTCGCTTCGGACGAGGCCACGGTACCCTTGATCCGGTCCTTGATGCGGGCCAGTTCATCGATGAAAAAATTGGCCGTGGACCCGGTGCCGACGCCGATGATTTCGCCGTCAACCACATAATCGATGGCCGCACGCGCCACTGCCTGCTTCAGTTCGTCTTGAGTCATGATGTTGGAAATGATAAAGAATGGCGTCATTCTAGCGGATACGCTTACCGCGATCGATTTTTCCTCCTCTGACAGTGTCGCGTTTTTGTGAATCTGGCCACAAAACTATGCGAGAATGGATGATGCCTATAGAACACCCTGGGAATAGACAATGAGTGAAACGACAACGGTCCTGATCGTCGACGACAGCCGGGTATCGCGCCTGATGGCGCGCCAATTCATCCTCAGCACCCGCCCCAACTGGTCGGTCGAGGAAGCTGCCACCGGCGAGGAAGCCCTGACCAAGGTCGCGCTGGCCACACCCGCATTGATCCTGATCGACGTGAACATGCCCGGCATCGGCGGCCTTGCGGCAGCCGAACAGTTGCGCCAGAGCTGCCCGCATGCGCATATCTCGCTCGTCACCGCCAACGTACAAAACGCCACGCGCAACCGCGCCAACGTCCTGGGCATCGGTTTCATGGAAAAGCCCATCACCGAAACCAAGATCCACGCCCTGATCGCCGCCCTCTCCCTGGAGTGATCATGTTCCACCTCACCGAACTGCAGCACGACGCCCTGGTCGAAATCTTCAATATCGGGGTGGGCCATGCGGCCAGTGCGATGAGCGACATCGTCAACGAAGAAGTGACGATGTCGGTTCCAGCGATCACCTTCCTCAACCGCAGCGATGCCGGCGCCATGCTGGGCAACAAGGACCGCGCGCGCGTGTGCGGGGTCAGCCAGCATTACGAGGGGGCGTTCGCCACCGAAGCCATCCTGATGTTCCCGGAGGATAAAAGCCTCGATATCGTGCGCCTGATGGTGGGCGAATCGGTGCCGCTGGAACAGTTGACGGAGATGGAACAGGAGGCGATGAGCGAGATCGGCAACATCATCCTCAACTCGTGCGTCGGCACCCTGGCCAATATCTTTTCCCAGGAACTGAGCGGCTCGCTGCCGGTCTACCATGTGGGCACCAGTGCCGAAATCCTCACCGCTTCTGGGGCGGAGGGCGACAGCGTCGTGCTCATGCTGCATATCGACTTCGTGCTCGAACGGCACCAGATCCACGGTTACGTGGCGTTCATTCTCGGCCTGACAGCGCTCAATGACTTGCGTTCCCAGGTCGATGCCTACCTTGCCAAAGCCATGGGTTCGGCCTGACATGCTGACCGCGACAATCCGGGCGGGCCTGTCGGAAAGCGTCCTGGGGGCGCTGACCATGGGCATCGTCGTGCTCGACCATCAACGCCGCATCGTGCTCTGGAACGACTGGATGCAGCGTTACTCGGGCTTACCAGCGGCAGCGGTCGTCAACCAGGAATTTCTTGCCGTGTTCCCGGAATTGCGAGGCAAACGCATGGACGGCGCCGTCCAGCAAGCCTTGCGGGACAATTTTCCCGCAGTGTTGTCGCAAACCCTGCACAAGGCACCGTTTGCCCTGTTCAGCACGGCGGACGCCCGCGCGGCCGGCGAGCGCATGCAGCAAGCGGTGGCGGTCACGCCAATCGAGGTGGCAGGGTGCGAGCGCCACTGCCTGATTCAAATTACCGACGTCAGCGTGGCGGTCAACCGCGAACGTCTGCTGCGCGAGCAAGCGCTGGAATTGCGCTCGCTCACCTACTCCGACGGCTTGACCGGCATCGGCAACCGGCGCCACTTCGACGTCACCATGGAAAAGGAAATGCGGCGCGCCAAGCGGGCCGGCACGCCGCTGACCCTGATGATGATCGACATCGACGCATTCAAGCCGTACAACGACCATTACGGCCACCAGATGGGCGACGATGCCCTGGTGCGCGTGGCCAGCGCGCTGGCCGGCATGCTGCAGCGCCCGCTCGACCTGATCGCCCGCTATGGCGGCGAAGAGTTCGCCGTTGTCCTGCCCGAAATGGATGCCACGCATAGTCTCAAGATGGCCGAAGCCATGCGCCAGACCGTGGCCAGGCTGGCCATCGCCCACGAGCGGGCCGGCCACGCCGACTGCGTGACGGTCAGTATCGGGCTGGCCACCTGCGCGATCGGTTCCGACACCGACATCGCCACCCTGCTGGGCGCGGCCGACCGCGCCCTGTACGCCGCCAAGCGCGCCGGCCGCAATTGCGTGGTCGCGCACGTGGAGTAAGCGCTCACGGTTGCGGCGAATGCGCCTGTTTCAGCATCCTCAGGACGAACGTTGAGCGGCTGTGGCGCAAGCCGGGCAGCTTGTACAGCTTGCGGCGCAGGAATTCCTCGTACCCGGCCGTGCCGGCCACCGCCACCTTGATCAGATAATCGTATTCGCCCGTGAGCAGGTAGGCTTCCAGCACTTCCGGCATGTCGGCCAGCGCCTGGCCGAAGCGTTCGAACGTATCGTCGTCGTGCCGGTCCAGGGTCACTTCGATCATGACCGTATCGGGCACGCCCAGCGCCTTCTGGTTCAGCAATACCGTGTAGCCCTCGATCACGCCCTGCTCTTCCATCTGCCGCACGCGGTTCCAGCATGGCGAGGCGGACAGGCCGATCTTTTCCGCCAGGTTGGCGTTGGAGATCCGACCGTCGAGGCGCAGCTCGCGCAAGATCTTGCGGTCAATTTCGTCCAGTTCAGCAGGATTCATGGCGATGCACACTCCATTAGAACAATCATTTGTTTTATAGACCATTAAAAGAAGGATCTTCTTTAAATATTATAATCGACGCAAACTTCGAAAGCCTATTCTTTCAATAGAAGATTATCCTTTTCGCATGAACGATCATCTTCTCCCCATCACCTTTTCCCTCGATCAGGATTGCCCGATCGGCACCCTTGAAGCGGTGCTGGCCGTTGCCCGGCGCGGCAATGTGCGCCTGGTCAGCCTGCGCCTGCACGGCAACGCGGTTGCCCTGGAAGTCGACGCCGACGAGCGCGACTGGCTGCATCTGTTCGGCGCGCGTCTGCACAACGTGATCGGCGTGCATGCGCTGGCTTGGCCCGATCGCAGCGAACCACACGCATGACCGGGTCGCCCTGACACGCCATGCTTCCCGCATCGACAAGTTTGCCATTTTCCTAAAAATATCAGACACTACAGATCTTGCATTTAATCAATTATCTGAGGCCGATGAAAACCACCCTGCTCATGCCCGTCGCTGTCGCTGGTCTTCTGTTTGCAAGCGGCGCCATGGGCGCCACGCCCTACGACGTCCTGATGAAAGCGAAGAAGTACCCTGACGTGGAAAAGATGGCTGCCGCTGCCCTGGTGCAGGATCCCGCCAATGTGGAGGCCATGGCCGCACGCATCGAAGCGATTCTGGCAGCCGGGCGTTCGGAGCGTATCGAAGAAGCCGTCAAGCTGGCGCAGCAATGTGTCGCGGTCAAGCCGGCCGATGCCCGCTGCCATCTCGAACTGGGCAAGGCGCTGGGCTCGAAAGCAATGAACGGCGGCATGATGTCCGCCATGGGATACGCGGGCGACATCCGCAATGCCTTCAAGAAGGCGGTCGAACTCGATCCGCGCAACCTCGACGCGCGCTTCTCGCTGCTGCAGTATTACCTGATGGCGCCAGGGATTGTGGGCGGCGGCACGGGCAAGGCGGAAACGCTGACGGCGCAGACCACCGCGCTCCACGCCGAGGCGGCAAAACTGATGCAAGCCAAGATCGATCTGGCGGCCGATAACCTGGCAAAGGCCGAAGCGGCAGCCCTGGCCGTGCGCGCCGGCAGCGACGATGAACTGGCCGACCAACAGCAGGAAACCCTGGCCAGCATTGGCTTCCGCCATTTATCGCAAAAGCGGGTGGCCGAAGCCGAGCGCGTATTCAACGAGACGGTCAAGCGCTTCCCCGATGCAGACAATGCCGTCTATGGTCAGGCGCGGGCATTCCAGGAGCAAGGCAAGCACAAGGAAGCGCTGGCCATTCTCGAACCGATGCTGCGCAATGACGACCGTGCCTACATTCACTACCGCATCGCCAAGTCGCTGCAGGCTGTCGGTGACAAGCAACGCGCCAAAGCGGCGTTCGAAAAAGCGCTGTCGCTCAAGGCTGACCTGCCCAAGCCCATGAAGTCGGACGCGGAAGACCAGTTGAAGGCGCTCAAGGGCTAGCGGAACACCCGGCGCGGCCAGGGCAGATTGCGGCGGCTGGATGGATTGCGCTTGAAGCTTGCCAGTACTTCCTCGAACAGATCGAGGCGCTGCGCATAGTGCGGCTGGCGCATGCTGGCCGCGGCGTCCAGGTGTTTGAGGACAAAGTAATCGGCGAGCAAATCGCCCTGGGCTTCCATGTTGAAGTCCCCCAAGGCCTTGCCGGGTGCCAGAACATAACGGTAATGCAGGCCGAGCCGGATCGCGCCGCGCAAGCGCACCGGATAGCCAAGCTGGTGCTGCCACACGTGCACCATCTCATGCAAAAACCAGTGCTGATTCGTAGCGGACGCCTGCGCGTAATCGTCGAGGAAACACGATGCGTGAAAGTACAGGTGGCCGTTCGGCGCCATGGCGCAATTCTTCGGCTGGAAAGGCAGGTAGCGCCGGCTGTGGACCCGCACGCGCCGGCAATCGATGGCGTCGCCAAACACCAGCGACACCATGGCCATTTCGCCCGCCGTGAGCGCGCGCCATTGCTTTGTACGCAGGCGTGGAAAGGGAAGAACATCCATCGAATTCTTTACAAGATGAAAGGCGTGTCCATGCTAACGCAAATCGCGCGGATCGCTTCGGCAGACCGCGTACAATCGGCACCACACAACGGAAGGCATCCTGGTCGATCCCATGCATAAACTCAATGCTCGCTTTAACTACTTGCGTGGAATGGAAGCCTTCGCGGCGCTCGCGCTGCCGATCATTTTCATTCTGACGTGGCGCACCGATCCCAAGCCCGTACATTGGCCGCTCGGGCTGGCGGCGCTGCTGTCGGTCAGTTACCTGCTGTTTCAAGGTGCCCTGTATTGGCATCTGAAGCACAGCGCCCTGTCGGCATCGGCGCCATTGCCGCGCTACTTCCAGCGTCTGTTCGACGGGTTCAAGCGATCGAACGTCGCGCTGTTTGGCTGTGTGACGCTGGGATTCGCTGTCGAGCTCGTGCGCGCGGGGTGGACCATGCAACTGGCCTGGCCCCTGGGGATTTTCCTGTTCGCCGTGCTGGAGCACATCAACTACTACCATTACCAGCTCATGTACGACACGTCCGCGTCAGTGCGCTACGTGCTGCGTAACCGCCGCCTTCGCAAGGCTGCGCTGGGTGTTGATCTGGCTCGCTGTGCTGACCATCACGCTTGATACCAAGGACCGCGCAAAAAAAAAGCCCGCCGAAGCGGGCTTTTTTGTACTGATCGAACTTAGTTCTTGCGGCGGGCGATAGCGCCGGCGCCCAGCAACGCGATAGCGAACAGTGCAATCGAGGTCGGCTCCGGTACGTTGCCCGTGCCGAGGCCGCACAATGCGCACCTTTGGTCAAATATTTACCCAATGAAATAATTTAAGGCATACACCGGTGCATAATTAGCACTTTCATGCGCCTCATTCCGCACAATCGCGCTGCAGCATCCGATCAATATTCCACTTGGACCTGTCCATGAACGCTCTCAATGCCATCCTCGAGATTAATTATCGCCGCGCCGACAGGCTGATGTTGTTCATCCTGTGGGGCATGCTGCTGGTCTCCTTTGGACTGTCAAGCAGGCACGACACAATGACGTGGGCCCTGGTGGCCGGGTTGCCGACGGTCGTGATCGGGTCTGTGTTGATCAAGTTTGCCGGCGGCAAGCGCATCACCAGGCAGTTCATCGCTGCGGCGCTGATGATCATGGTCGCGCTGCATATCCACCAGACCGCAGGCCTCACAGAGATCCATTTCGGCATTTTTGTTTTGCTTGCCGTCTTGGTTTGCTACCGCGACTGGTCGGTGATCGTGGTCGCGGCAACGGTCATCGCGGTACATCACCTGACTTTCAATTACCTGCAGGAACTGGGCTATGGCGTGCGCTGCCTGACACAGCCTGGAATCGGTCTGATTTTGCTCCACGCCCTCTATGTGGTCGCCGAATCGAGCGTGTTGTGCTTCATCGCCGTCATGCTGCATCGGGATGCCGTTCAGGCTGCCGAGCTGGCGATGAACGTGGCGACGTTGACCAATCAGGACGACGCCAGCGTCGACCTGCGCATGGCCGCACCGGCGCAAAGCGCCAGCGCCATTCTGCTGCAAGGGGCTGTGCAGCGGATGCACGGCGCGATGGTCGGTGTCCAGCAGGGCGTCGAAGTCATCGCCATTGCCAGCCGCGAAATTGCCAGCGGCAATCAAGACCTGTCCGCGCGAACCGAACAGCAGGCGAGCTCGCTGGAAGAAACCGCTGCATCGATGGAAGAATTAACGTCCACGGTCAGACAGAACAGCGACAACGCACGGCGCGCCAATGGGTTGGCCATCTCGGCCTCCGGCGTCGCAGTCCAGGGCGGCACCGTGATGACGGAAATGATCGAAACGATGGGTTCGATCAATGCCTCGGCCAGAAAGATTGTTGACATCATCGGCGTGATCGACGGCATCGCGTTCCAGACCAACATTCTGGCGCTGAACGCGGCCGTGGAGGCAGCAAGAGCTGGCGAACAGGGGCGCGGCTTTGCGGTCGTTGCCTCCGAAGTACGCAATCTGGCACAGCGCTCCGCTGTCGCCTCGAAAGAAATCAAGTTGCTTATCGGCGACTCCGTTGAAAAAGTCGAGGCCGGCAGCAAGCTGGTGGGCAAAGCCGGCACCACCATGGACGAGATCGTCGCCAGCGTCAAACTGGTGACTGAAATCATCGACGAAATCAGCTCGGCAGGCCAGGAACAGGAAGCGAGCATCGAGCAGATCAACCGCGCGATCACCGAGATGGACACGGTGACGCAGCAAAACGCAGCCCTGGTTGAAGAGGCTGCCGCTGCCGCCGAGTCAATGCAAGATCAGGCCGCCACGCTGGAACAAGTCGTGCGAGTATTCAAGCTCGATCGCGTCAAGACGCCGCCCGCGTCCAGCGCCGGCCTCACGAAGCAAAAGCCGGCACCGCGCAGCATCGCGGCGCGGCGCCTGCCAGCACCCGCACCTGGTGCGAAGCCGAGCAAGGCCGCGCTCGACGAATGGGAGCAGTTCTAATCTCGCCAGCAACGATTGACATGGGGCGGCGGCGCTGGTCGTGCAAGAGCGTGGCAACTCAGCGCGGCCCCGCCCCATCCCCCACCTGCTGCGGCAGCACGTCCACCGGATCGATCCGGTACGGGTACAGGCTCAGGTCGCCAAACACCCGGTCGCCAGTCTGCTTGTACGGATCGCTTGCCGAGATGCCCGTGTAGCGGTTCGAACCGGCTGGCGCATCGAACAGCGCCGTTCCCGTATTCCAGTGCGGCCGCGCGCTGTTGATAAAGACGTTGCCCTCGATCCTGGCCTGCGCGCCATCCCGGCCATTGATCGCAAAGTACGTGATGTCTTGCCACAGGTTGTTGAACAGATGGACTCGCGTCGCCGCCCCGTCGAGCTTGGGATTGCGGCCGGACGTCTTGTTCCAGAAGTTGTGGTGCAACGTGACGCGCGAATTGACGATCGCGTTGGTGTAGTGGTGCTGACTGCCGCAGACGGCCGGATTGGCACCCTCGAAGCGATTCCAGCTCAGCGTGACGTTCTGGCTGTTCTTGATATCCACATGGCCATCGCTGATGAGCGCGAAGCGCACATGATCGATCCAGACGTGGCTGGCATTGTCGAGCGTGATGCCGTCGCCCGCTTCCACCAGCGCCGGGTTGATGTTCTCGATCGACAGGTTGCGGATGATGACATTGCGCGAGTTACTCAGATTCAGGCTGGCGCCCACCAGGCGCGCGTCAATGCCCAGACCGATCAAGGTCTTGTTCGACCCGACCGCGACCGTGATTTCGTTGCGCGGCCGGCTGAACCGCGTTTCACTGTCGGCGCCAAGTTCCTTGCAGGTTTGGCTGCCGACCGGAATGCGGAACGTGTTCTTGCCGGGATCCTGGTAGCTGGGACAGCTCACCGCGCACGCGCTCTGGCTGCGGGTGGGGGTGCGGCAATCGATGGTGCTGCCCGCGGCAATCTGCACCACGGCCGCATGGGGCGATTGCAGCGCATTGACCAGGGCACTGCAGCTGCCGACGACCACCGGTGTCGCCGCCCCGCCCCCGGTCGTCGTGGCAAGTTTGTCCGGTCCCGGCTGACTGGCGAAGCCATCGGGCGCGCCATTACACATGCCTGACACGGGATTGAAAAACCAGCGCTGCGCTTGCGTGGCGCCATCGGCCGCTTGCGTGATGCGCGCGCCGCTGCCGGTGTCCGCCGCGGTCAGCGACTTGCCGGAATGGCGGGCCACGATGCTGTAGCCGCCGCTGAGCGATTTCTTGAGCAGCCACTGCTGGTTGGGGCCGCCATTGGATGGCCACTGGATGATGCCGGCGCCATCTTGCGTCGATGCATTGGCCACGTCCACCAGCATGCCGCTTTGCCTGCCCTGCAGCGTCCAGTAGCCATTGCCCAGACTGCGCGCGAGAAATTGCTGGTTGGCCGAACCGGCATCGCCCCATTGCTGGACGCTGGCGCCGGCGGTGAGCGAACCGCCGGCAATGTCGAGCACCTTGCCGGAGGCCAGATTGGCAATGCGGTAGAGCTGGCCGTCTTCCACGGCGGCAGTGCAGTTGGCGGCGCTGGCGTGATTGGCGGTGATGGTGAGGCAGGCGGCGAACGCCAGCCATGCGCTGGTGCGCTGGACTGCAATGAAGGGGAATGACACGGGGGATTGTCCAAAGTTGCAATGTTGGCGCAACGATAACAGAACAACACCACCCGAGTGATGAAATTTTTCTCAATAGTGATATCGTTTTCGATATCACTGCCGTCCCCGCGTTGGCGTGCCATCGGTCCCCGCCTGCGCGAGGACGATGTCAGCCGATACGCAGTGCGGCGGCGGCGCGGGCCAGTTCGGTGATGTGGGCCCAGTCGCCGGCGGCAATCGCTTCTTTTGGCGTGAGCCAGGAGCCGCCCACGCATGCAACGTTTTTGCAGGCCAGGAACTTCGGCGCAGTCTCGATCGAAATGCCGCCGGTCGGGCAGAACGTCACGTCCGGCAATGGACCGCCGATGGCGTTGAGCATGCCCACGCCGCCCGCAGGCACGGCCGGGAACAGCTTGAGCTGGCGGAAGCCCGCTTCGCGCGCTGCCATGACTTCCGACGGGGTCATTACACCCGGCAGCAGCGGCAAGCCGCTCTTGCGGCCCGCTTCGATCAGGCTGGCCGTCAGCCCGGGCGAGACGCCAAACACCGCCCCAGCATCGCGCGAGGCGGCAAATTCTTCCGGCTGGGTCAGCGTACCGACCCCGACGATGGCGCCCGGCACGGCCGACATGGCGCGGATCGCGCCCAGGCCGTGCTTGGTACGCAGCGTCACTTCCAGCACGCAAATGCCGCCGGCCACCAGGGCCTGCGCCAGCGGTACCGCGTGCTCCGGATCGTCGATGGCGATAACAGGGATCACGCTCGCCGAGCGCATGATGTCGAGTAGGGTCATGGTCATTTTGGGTTCTTGATCAAAAAGTCTTCGTCGGAGCCGGGGACGGTGTCGCCGATGTCGGCGGTCGCATGCAGCGGCACGGTGGTATGGATCGGCGATGGCAGGGGGAAGGTGGTGGCGCCCGCTTCCGCTTCGCTGATCGTGTTGCGGAACACGGCAAACAGCTCGCGCCCCATGCCGATGTGGCTGGAACTGAGGTCGGCCGTGGCCAGCTTGCGCGCCGCCCACACCGCGGCAGGCACCAGTGCTTCGAGCGTGCCGGTGGTGGCGTCCAAGCGGATGATGTCGCCATCACGCACCAGGCCCAGCGGGCCGCCAGCGAGGATCTCGGGCGACACGTGGATTGCCGCCGGTACCTTGCCCGACGCGCCGGACATGCGGCCGTCGGTGACCAGCGCCACGTGGCGGCCGGCGTCCTGCAAGTTGGCCAGTGCCGGCGTGAGGGCATGCAGCTCCGGCATGCCATTGGCGCGCGGCCCCTGGAAGCGGATCACGGCCACGAAGTCGCGGTCCAGCGTGCCAGCTTTATAGGCATGCATGAAGTCTTCCTGCGAGTCGAAGGTCAGCGCCGGGGCTTCCACCACGCGGTGCTCTTCCTTGACAGCGGAGATTTTCATCACCGCGCGGCCCAGGTTGCCCTTGACCAGGATCATGCCGCCATCCTTGGCGAACGGGTTGGCGGCCGGCCGCAGGACGCTGTCGTCGCCAGTGATCGCAGGCGCATCCTTCCAGACCACGGCGGCGCCGTCGAGGAAGGGTTCCTTGGCGTGGGCGCGCAGGCCATGGCCGAGAATGGTGTTGACGTCATCGTGCAGCATGCCGGCGTCGAGCAGTTCGCGGATCACGAAGCCGGGACCGCCGGCGGCGTTGAAATGGTTGACGTCGGCGTCGCCATTTGGATAGATACGGGTGAGCATCGGCACCACGGCCGACAGTTCATTGAAGTCGTCCCAGTCGATCACGATGCCGGCGGCCTTGGCAATGGCCACCAGGTGCAGCGTATGGTTGGTCGAGCCGCCCGTGGCCAGCAGGCCGACCACGGCGTTGACCACGCATTTTTCATCGACGATATGGCCGACCGGCGTGTAGCGGCTGCCCTGCTGCGAAATCTCCACCGAGCGCACGGCCGCGCTGGCGGTCAGTGCGTCGCGCAGCGCGGTGCCCGGCGTGACGAAGGCGGCGCCCGGCAGATGCAGGCCCATGATTTCCATCAGCATCTGATTGCTGTTGGCGGTGCCGTAGAAGGTGCAGGTCCCCGCCCCGTGATAGGACTGGGCTTCGCATTCGAGCAACTCCTCGCGCGTGGCCTTGCCTTGTGCGTACAGCTGGCGCACACGCGCCTTTTCCTTGTTGGACAAACCGGACGTCATCGGCCCGGCAGGCACGAACACGGCAGGCAGGTGGCCGAAGTGCAGCGCGCCGATAAGCAAGCCCGGCACGATCTTGTCGCACACGCCCAGGTACAGCGCCGAATCGAACATATTGTGCGACAGCGCGACCGCGGTCGACATGGCGATGGTGTCGCGCGAGAACAGCGACAGTTCCATGCCCGGCTGGCCCTGGGTGACGCCATCGCACATGGCCGGTACGCCGCCCGCGAACTGCGCCACCGCGCCCGCCTTGCGCACCGCATCCTTGATAATGGCCGGGAAGGTCTCGAACGGCTGATGCGCCGACAGCATGTCGTTGTAGGACGAGACAATGGCGACCGATGGCTTTTTCGCCTCGCGCAGCTTGAGCTTGTCGTTGGCGGGGAAGGCGGCAAACCCGTGCGCCAGATTGGTACAGGACAGCGCACCGCGCTGCACGCCCTGGATGCGGGCCGCATCGAGGTGCGCCAGGTAGGCCGCGCGCGAAGGCTTGCTGCGCTCGGTGATCCGTTTGGTCACCGCTTCAACTACGGGATGCAACGCCATGGTCGTTCCTTATGAATTTATTTCCTGAAATTTTACTACAAATTTGTGAGAAACCGAACACTTCCGTGTCCGATATTGCGCCTGCAGCTACAAAATAGCAAGCGAACCGGTGCCTCAGAATGGCCCAGCCCGCTATCCTCCATGGATAATCAGCCCGGGCAAGCGCGGATTTTTTGTAGTGAATTTACGAATTTTTCATGTATGATTCGACAATCCATGCCAACCAACCTCCAGGCCAACCCATGCTCCAGCCCGCCCTGACCTCCACTGCCAGCTACCAGGCGCTCGAAACCCATGCCATCGAAGCCGAAGATTGGCAACTGCGCGGCCTGTTCGCCGCCAGCGATACCCGCTTTCCGGACCTGACGGTCGATGCCGCCGGCCTGTTTCTAGACTATTCAAAAAACCGCCTCGATGCGCGCACGCTTGAACTGCTGATGGACCTGGCGCGCGAGCGCGGCGTCGACACCCAGCGCGACGCCATGTTCACCGGCGCGCGCATCAACCTGACCGAAAATCGCGCCGTGCTGCATACCGCCCTGCGCGCCCCGCGCGGCAAGGCGCTGGTGGTGGACGGCCAGGACGTCAACGCCGACGTGCATGCCGTGCTCGAGCGCGTGCGCGTGTTTTCCGAAGCGGTAAGGAGCGGCACCTGGCTGGGCCACAGCGGCAAGCCGATCACCGACATCGTCAACATCGGCATTGGCGGCTCCGACCTCGGCCCCAAGATGGTGTGCCTGGCGCTGCGCCAGTATGCCCATCCGCGCCTGACCATGCACTTCGTCTCGAACGTCGATGGCCATGACATGGACGCCGCGCTGGCCAAGGTCGATCCGGCGACGACGCTGTTCATTGTCGCCTCCAAGACCTTTACCACGACCGAAACCATGATGAACGCGCAGACCGCGCGCGCCTGGTTCCTGCAGCACGCCCCGGCCGAAGCGCTGGCCAGGCACTTCGTCGCCGTCTCCACCAACACCGACGCGATCAAGGCCTTCGGCATCGACCCGGCCAACATGTTCCCGTTCTGGGACTGGGTGGGCGGACGCTATTCGGTCTGGTCGGCGATCGGGCTGTCGGTCGCCCTGTGCGTAGGCTTCGGCTACTTCAGCGACCTGCTGGCCGGTGCCCATGCGATGGATGTGCACTTCCAGGAAGCGCCGCTGGAAAAGAACATGCCGGTCCTGCTGGGCATGATCGGCTTCTGGAACCGCCATTTCCTCGGCTGCGCGTCGCTTTCCATCGCGCCCTACCACCAGGACCTGAACCGCTTCCCGGCCTACCTGCAGCAGCTCGACATGGAGAGCAACGGCAAGCGCGTCACCAAGGGCGGCCTGCCGGTCGACACCCTGACCTGCCCGGTGATCTGGGGCGATTGCGGCACCAACGGCCAGCACGCCTACTTCCAGCTGCTGCACCAGGGCACCGACGTCACGCCGATCGACTTCATCGCCGCACTGCGTCCGGCCCACGAATACGCCAACCATCACGCGGCCCTGCTGGCCAACTGCTTCGCCCAGTCAGAAGCCTTCATGCGCGGCAAAACCATCGATGAAGTGCGGATCGACCTGCAAGCCCAGGGCTTGTCGCTGGCCGAGATCGAGCGCCTCGCGCCGCACAAGACCTTCCCCGGCAACCGTCCGAGCAATACCATTCTGATGGAATACCTCACGCCGTACACGCTGGGCGCCCTGATCGCACTGTACGAACACAAGACGTTTGTGCAGGGCGTGATCTGGGACGTGAACAGTTTCGACCAGTGGGGCGTCGAACTGGGCAAGGTGCTGGCCAAGACCATCGAGTCCGAACTGACCGGCACCGCCGTGCCAGAGCGTCACGACTGCTCGACCAATGGCCTGATCGCCATGGCCAAGGCGGCGGTGTAAGCGCCATGGACAACAACGAATTCTCGGTCGTCCATCCGGTCCCGATGCAGGTGGGCGAATGCCCGCTGTGGCATGCGGGCGAGCGCAGTCTCTATTGGGTCGACATCGGCGGCGAGATGGTGCACCGCGTGCATCCGCTCACCGGCGAGCACCGCCAGTGGCCGATGGCAAGCGAGCCGTCGGCGCTGGCGATCCATACGCATGGCGGCCTGGTGGTCGCCACCCGCGCCGGCATCGTCCACCTCGATACGGCCAGCGGCGCCATCACGCCGATGGCGGCCGCGCCCTACGATACCGCCACCACCCGCTTTAACGACGGGCGCGTCGACCCTGCCGGGCGCTTCTGGATCGGCACCATTTTTGAACCGCGCGACCGCCAGGCGGCCGAGATGTACTGTCTCGACAAGGGCGTGCTGAGCCTGAAATGGTCGGGCGGGATGATGAATTCGAACGGCCTGGGTTTTGCCCCGGACGGACGCACCATGTACCACGCCGATACGGCGTCGCATCGCATCGACCGCTATGGCTTCGATGTGGAGAGCGGGGTCGCATCGGCGCCGCAGCCGTTCCAGCAGTTCGCGTCGGACAAGACAGTGCCGGATTATGGCGGCCGTCCGGACGGCGCCGCGGTCGATAGCGAAGGCGCCTACTGGTGCGCCATGTTCGAAGGCGGACGCTTGCTGCGATTTGCGCCGAGCGGCGAACTGCTGCGCGAGATCGTCCTGCCGCTGCGCTGCCCGACCATGCTCGCCTTTGGCGGGGACGACTTGCGCACGCTGTACATCACCAGCGCCAGCCATGGCCGCTCCGAGCAGGAACGCGCACGCTATCCGCTGACCGGGTGCGTGCTGTCGCTGCGCGTCGATGTGGCGGGACGGGAAGAGCCGCCCTACCAGGCTTGAGCGGCGCGGGCTTCGTGACACGGCACTTCCCGCCACCGGCCCTGACCACGACCCTCACATTCCAGCTCACCATGACCATCACACTGCGCTGTCTGCTGCTCTGCTTTTTAACTCTGATCATCCCGCCTGCGAGCGCCGCGCCAGTGAACATGGGTCCGCAGCAGGAAGCGAGCATCCGCTTCGACCTGCTGATCGTCTACCCATCCACCACGCCCGGTCCCGTTCAGCTGGCCCCGCTGCTGCGCACCTGGCCGGGCCTGACCCTGGTCGACAAAACGCCAGCCAAGCCTTCCGGCCGAACCGTGCGGGCAACGCCGCACCCGGCCTTCGACAAGTTCAGCGAACGCGAATTGAAGTACATGGCGCGCGGTCTGAACGCCACTGAACTGGCGGCGATGCAGAGCGAACATCCCTTCCTGGCCCTGCAGTTCGCCCATCCGCGCCAGGAGGCCCTGCCCGCCCTGCGCGCCGCCTACCAGCTGGCCCTGAAGCTGGCACGCAAGGACAAGGGCCTGATTTGGGATAACGAAACGCGCGAACTGTACGCGCCCGACGCGTGGGAAGAAAAGCGCCTGGCCACCTGGAGCGAGTCCATCCCCATCGCGTCCGCCAATACCGTCATGCACACCTACATGAACGGCGAGCTACCGCGCCAGATCACCCTCGGCATGCGCAAGTTCGGCTTACCCGACATTGTCGTCAGCCGCGTCCCCCAATCGGCCACCGGCAGCACGGCCCACCTGATCAACTTGCTCAGCCAGGCCCTGCTCGAAGGCGCCAGCGTGGGCCCGGCCGGATCGTTCGACCTCGCCCTCGACGCGATCCAGAACAAGGCGGTGCGCGCCAAGGCCCTCGACTCGCTCAAGGCGGATCCGAAAAAAGTCGCCTTCCTGGAACTGCACCAGGCCAAGCGGGAGGCCGGCGACCCCGACAACCGTCTCATCGAGATCGGCTTTGCGCGCCATCCTGGCCCGGACAGCAGTGCGCGCCAGGCCGCGGCGCTGGCGAGCCTGTTCGGCGCGGACGATGGCATCAAATACATTCGCCACGACGATGCGCTGCGCCTGGAAAGCGAACGGGCGCAAAAGAAATTGGCGGCCATGCAGGCCGAGTTCCAGCGCGGTCTGCCCACCGGGCAGTATCTCGAAGTGAAGGCCCCCTTCCCCACCGATACCGGACGGCATGAATGGATGTGGGTGGAACTGACGCGCTGGGACGGCAACAAGATGGAGGGCTTGCTGCAGAACACGCCGTTTGAAATCAAGAGCATGAAGGCCGGCCAGATCGTGCGCGTGCGCCAGCAGGATGTGTTCGACTACTTGCGCAGCTTTCCGGATGGCCGCCAGGAGGGCAACACGACGGGCGCCTTGATCGAAAAAATGCAGGAGGCCAAGACAAAATAAGCTGTCAGTCAGGCGAATCGAACAGGGTTCGGATCATTCGCTCGGGGTTGACCAGGAAGTCGTGGGTGACCTGGTAGTGCTCGGTGTCGCGGTACGCCATTTCGACGATTCCGTCGGCGCCGAATTGATAAATCAGCGCATCCGGGTACGCCATCAGGATCGGTGAGTGGGTGGCGATGATGAACTGCGAATCGTCCTGCACCAGCGCGTGGATGCGCGCCAGCACCGCCAACTGCCGCTGCGGCGACAGCGCCGCTTCGGGTTCATCGAGCAAATACAGCCCTTTGCCGCCGAAGCGCTCCATCAGCAGCGCCATGAACGATTCACCGTGCGATTGCTCATGCAGCGAACGGCCACCATACGAATCGATCACCGGCGGCGCCGGCGCCGGTTCGCGATCGAGGTTTTCGATCTCGGTCGCGACATTGAAGAAGCTCTCCGCGCGCAAAAAATAGCCATCCTTGGGACGCCGGAATCCCTTCGCTATCCGCAGATACGCGTCCAGTTCCGAATGCGAGCGCCGGGTGCCGAAATTAAAGTTCTTCGATCCACCTTCGGCATTGAACCCCAGCGACACGGCGATCGCTTCGAGCAGCGTCGACTTCCCCGAACCGTTTTCGCCGATGAAGTAGGTGACCTTTGGATGCAAGGCCAGATCGGACAGGCCGCGCACCGAAGGCAGGCAGAACGGAAAGCAGTCGAAGGATTTGACGATGTCGCGGCGTAAGGCGACCTGGCTCACATACTGTCTTGAAATCATTATTCACGCGCCGGTCGACCCGACTGTCCCATGGTGGCTGATTGATCTGACTGCCCAAATGCACAAACTATAGACGATCCTGTGGCAACGATGAGAAAAAGGCACTATTTCAGCCGCAGGTATACAATCCCTCTCAATGGTTCCGTGAGCGGAGTGAGCAATGATCCAACCAGGTCAGGCAATCGCATGAGCAACGGCAAGCCACGCCTGCCGGACGAAACGCTGGTCGAGATAGCGGGGCGGATTGCGCACATCGGCGGCTGGATCGCCGACCTCGAGAGCGGCCGCTCGTTCTGGTCCAAGGAAGTCTGCGACATCCATGACGTGCCGCACGACACCCTGCCCACCATTGCCGAGGCGATCGCCTTCTATCCGCCGGAATGGCGTTCGCGCGCCCAGCAACTGTTCGATGCCTGCGCCCGTGACGGTACTCCCATTGATGCCGAATTGCAGCTTGTCAGCGCCAGCGGCCAGCGCAAATGGGTGCGCGTCATTGCCGAAGGCGTGCATGGGGCAGGCGGCGCGGTCGTGCGCGTCCAGGGCGCGTTCCAGGATATTACCGCCGCCAAACAGGGCGAACACCAGCGCAATGTCCTCGATCATCGGCTCGCCACCATGCTTGAAAGCATTACCGATGCGGTGTTGCTGGTTGACCGCGAGTGGCACTTCACCTACATGAACAGTTACGCCGAGCGCCTGCTGCAGTGCAGGCGCGAGGCAGTGCTGGGCACCGTGCTGTGGGACCGCTTTCCCGACGCCGTGGGCGGGCGCTACTACCAGGAATACCACCGCGCCATGCGCGACAATGTCTCGGTCTGGTTCGAGGATTACTACGCGCCGCTCGATCTGTGGACCGAGATCCGCGCGTATCCGTCCGACGATGGCCTGGCGATCTACTTCCTCGACATTAGCGAGCGCAAGCAAGCCGAAGAAAAGATCCACACCCTGGCCTACTACGACAAGCTGACCGGTTTGCCCAACCGCGAGCTGCTGCTGACCTATGTGGAAGAAGGGGTGCGCGCCAACCGCCGCGACGCCCACTATCGCGCGCTCCTGATCATCGACCTGGACAACTTCAAGACCATCAACGATACGCGCGGCCATGACAAGGGGGACGCCCTGCTGCTGATGGTGACCGACCGGCTGCGCGAACAGATCGGCGAGCGCGACCTGCTGGCCCGCTTCGGCGGCGATGAATTCGTGATCCTCCTGCATGACCTGGGCGAGGATGGTGCCGCGGCCGAGCGTGCCGCACGCACGGCGGCGGTGCGCATTGTCGATGGCCTGGCGCCCAGTTTCGCCATTGCCGGGCTGGAAGAGTTCACCAGCGCCAGCATCGGCGTCACCTTGTTCGATGGCGAACTCATCAGCCCGGACGAATTGCTCAAACGCGCAGACCTGGCCATGTACCAGGCCAAGGGCGCGGGCCGCAATACCTACGCCATGTTCACGCCCGAGATGCAGTCGCGCCTGGCCGACCGGGTGGCGCTGGAGGCCGATCTGCGCCAGGGTCTGTCGCTGCAGCATTTCGTCCTGCACTACCAGCCACTGGCCGAGGTGGACGGCCGCATGACCGGGGTGGAAGCGCTGGTGCGCTGGCACCATCCCACCCGCGGCATGGTGCCGCCCAACGAATTCATTGCGCAGGCCGAAGAAAGCGGGCTGATTCTGCCGCTGGGCCAGTGGGTGCTGAGCACCGCCTGTACCCTGCTGGCCACGTGGGCGTCCGATCCCGCCACGGCGCACCTGACCATGGCCGTCAATGTCAGCGCCCATCAATTGCACCGGGCCGACTTTGTCGAACAGGTGATGGCGGTGGTGGCCGCCAGCGGCGCCCCGCCCGAGCGCCTCAAGCTCGAACTGACCGAAAGCCTGCTGGTCAACGATGTGGAAGGCACGATCGCCAAGATGGGCCAGCTGCGCAACCTGGGCGTGCGCTTTTCGCTTGACGACTTCGGCACCGGCTACTCGTCGCTGTCGTACCTGCACCGCCTGCCGCTCAACCAGCTCAAGATCGACAAGAGTTTCGTGCGCGACGCCGTCGGCGGCCACCAGGGCGCGGCCATTGCCCACACCATCCTGGCGCTGGGCGCCGCGCTCAAGATCAGTGTCCTGGCCGAAGGCGTGGAGACGCCGGAACAGCACGCCTTTATCGCCGATGCCGGCTGCACCGAGTACCAGGGCTACCTGTACAGCAGGCCGCTGACCGAGACGGCATTGGCTGCATTCATTGTCGCCGGGCAAGGTCAACACGATTCCCGACCGAAAGTTACCGTGCCGAATTAATCGTTTTCCTTACGTGCGCGAGCGAACAAAGGCCGGTGGTAGACTGCCACCATGATGAACTTAACTGCGAGAAAAACGTGAGCGATCTGGTTCGGACCGGCATTGCCGGCCTCGATGAAGTGTTGCACGGTGGGTTACCACGTCAAAACAACCTGCTGGTCGAAGGCGCGCCCGGGGCCGGCAAAACCACCATCGGCCTGGGCTTTATTTATGCCGGCGCGGCCATGTTCGACGAGCCGGGCGCCATCGTCTCGTTCGAACTCGATTCGGCCAAGCTGCTGCGCGACGCGGCCGGCTTCAACTGGCATCTGCAGCAATTGATTGATGCGGGCAAGATCAAGATCATCCAGACCAGTCCGGCCGTGCTGCTGAGCGAATTTCGCAACCCCGACGGCGCCTTTGCCGAGACCTTGCGCAACATGGGCGCCAAGCGCCTGCTGCTCGACGGCCTGACCCCGATGCGCCTGTACGCGGACTTGCACGACATGCCCTTCCGCGAAGACTTGCACCTGCTGATCGAGGGCTTGAACCGGCTGGGCGTGACCACCCTCGTCACGGCCGAGCGTGACGAATCGATGGTCGGCGTGCCGGCCCACGAGCGCTTCGTGTTCGATACCGTGATCTCCCTCACGCGCGAAGAAATCAAGCGCCGCGTCCAGCGCCGCCTGACGGTCCTCAAGTCGCGCGGCCAGGATTTCATTGCGGGCAGCCATACCATGCGCATCGAACCGAACCAGGGCATCCACGTGTACCGGCGCGCCCAGTCGCGCCCCATCAACACGCACGACCAGCCCACCTCCAACGAGCGCCTGTCGATCGGCTCCAAGGCCATCGACGACATGATGGATGGCGGCATCTACCAGGGCTCGGTGACCATGGTCAGCGGCATTTCCGGCACCGGCAAGACCGTGCTGTCGGTGCAGTTTCTCAAGGCCGCCGTGGCCGAAGGCCACAAGACGCTGCTGGTCAGCCTGGACGAGCACCCGCGCCAGCTCACCCGCAACGCCACCTCGCTCGGCTTCGACATCGAAGGCATGGTCGAGCGCGGCGAACTGTTCATCCACTACGAGTCGCCGCTCGAACTCGAGCTCGACGTGCACTTCGAGCGCATCGTCAGCCTGGTCGAACAGGAAGGCATCGACGTCGTCGTCTTCGATTCGGTGGCCGTGTACGAGATGACCAGCCCGGGCGAAGTGGCCGACTATCTGTACGCGCTGGCCAGCTACTTCAAGGACCGGCTGGCCACCATCTTCTTCAATTACGAGAGTCCCGAGCTGCTGGGACTGTCGCAGATCAGCGAAGAACTCAAGGGTTCTCACCTGGTCGACAACATCATCTTGCTCAATTATGTCGAAATTTCGACCGTGCTGCGGCGCGCCATCGCCATCCCCAAGGTGCGCGGCAGCCGCAACCAGCAGATCACGCGCGAATACGTGATCGGCGAAGGCGGCCTGATCCTGCTCGACGAAACGGCCAGCAATGCCGATCCCGCCAACGTGGTGCCGCAGCTGCCGTTCTCGTCGTACTACGGCCTGCTGTCGCGCTCGCCATCGCGCCAGAGTCCCATCATCGAGGACGCGATCGCCCAAGGCTCCGGCATGCCCGATTCGGTCGAGCTACCGCCTGAAGCGGCGTCGTGATCAGCATTGCCCTGCCCGACGACACGCTGACCGACTGGGACGGCTGGGCCACGCCGCTGCAGCAGTTTTCCGAAGCGACCGGCCTGGCCGTGGCCGCCTACGACATCCAGTGCATGCGCAAGATCGGGCCGCTGGTGGCCAACGGCACCGCGCGCCTGCTGGCCGGCTCGCATCTGTGGGACGACGATGGCGCCGGCACCGCGCTCGAGCGGCGCCTGGTGGTGAGCGTGCTCGCCAGCGACGGCCCCCTGGCCGACAGCCTGCACGGCATGCGCGTGTGCGCCATGCCGCTGGTGCAGTTCGGCCAGGTGTATGGCGTGCTGGTGTACGGCTGGTGCTTTTCGGACTTCAGTTCGCCGCTTGAATGCGAAAAGATCGCGCGCCTGTCGGGCGTGTCGTCACAGGCACTGTGGAACGAGGTGCGCCTGACGCCGCCCGTCTCGAACGCGCGCATGGGCACCTACACGGCCCTGCTGCAAACCCTGGTCGGCACCATCGACCGCCAGCGCGAAACCATCGAGGAACTCACGCGCGTCAACAAGACGCGCGACCTGTTCCTGGCCACCGTCTCGCACGAAATGCGCACGCCGCTGGCGGCACTGTCGCTGCGCGTGGAAGTCTTGCTGCGCACGGTGAAGGATTTGCCCGCGCCGGTCGAGAGCGCGCTCAAGGCCATGCGCGTGCACGTGCGCCAGGAAGCGGGCATGGTCGACGACTTGATCGACGCGGCGCGCACGCTGACCGGCCAGATGTCCGTGGCCAGGCTGCCCACCGACCTGGGCAGGGTGGTGCGCGACGCCGTGTCGACCGTCGAAGAGCAGGCCTTTGCGCGCGATATCGCCGTCTCGGTCCTGCCGCATGACTATGGCGACGGCATCGTGCTGCAGGCCGATGGCAGCCGGCTGCAGCAAGTGCTGTGGAACCTGCTGCTCAACGCCATCAAGTTCACCCCCAGGTCCGGCGCGATTCAGGTGGCCATCGCTAAAGGAAGTTCCCACATCGAGATCGAAGTGACGGACAATGGTCAGGGCATCGCCGCGGCCGACCTGCCGCATGTGTTCGGTGCATTTACCCTGCAGACGGAAGCGAACGCCAGCGGGCTGGGTCTGGGCCTGTACATCGCGCGCCGGATTGTCGAGCTGCACGACGGGTCGCTCACGGTGACCAGCGCCGGGCGCGACATGGGCAGCACGTTCACGATCCGCCTGCCGCTGTAAGCGCACCACTTTTCGTAGTAAAATTTCTTGCAAACAGAGATTTTATGTAGTAAATTTACATTACCAGCTGCCGTGCTCCATTGCCCGTGCGCCGTACGCGTGCGCCAGCTCCGGCACGATGGCGGCATCCTCATTCCCGGCCCACCTTTTTCGCGAATACAACTATGGCACTTACCGATTTTGACCTCGTACTCTTTGGCGGCAGCGGCGACCTGGCAATGCGCAAGCTCCTGCCCGCGATGTATGCGCGCGATGTGGCCAACGATCTCCCGGCCACTGCCCGCATCGTCTGCGTCGGCCGCCACGAATGGTCGCACGAAGAGTTCCTTGCCACCGTGGAGAGCACGTCCAAGCCGCACGTCAAGAATGCCACCCCGGCCGGCTGGGAAAAATTCACCAAGCGCATCGTCTACGTGTCCCTGAACGCCACAGACGCAGGCACCTATGCGCCGCTGGTGTCGGCGCTGCGCAACGACGACAAGATCACCCGCGTGTATTACCTGGCCACCCCGCCCCACCTGTTCGCCCAAATCTGCGACAACCTGGCCGAAGTGGGCCTGGCGACCGCGAACTCGCGCGTGGTGCTGGAAAAGCCGCTGGGGCGCGACCTGGAATCGGCCAAGCAGATCAACTTCGAAGTCGGCAAGGTGTTTGCCGAATCGCAGATCTACCGGATTGACCATTATCTGGGCAAGGAAACCGTGCAGAACCTGCTGGCCCTGCGCTTCGGCAATATCCTGTTCGAGCCGCTGTGGCGCCGCGAATGGATTTCCGACGTGCAGATCACCATTGCCGAAAAGCTCGGCGTGGGCAACCGCATGGGTTACTACGATACGTCCGGCGCCCTGCGCGACATGCTGCAAAATCACTTGCTGCAACTGCTGTGCATCGTGGCCATGGAGCCGCCCACCTCGATCGCCCCGGACGCCGTGCGCGACGCCAAGCTGCAGGTGCTGCGCTCGCTCAAACGGTTCACCCCGACCACCCTGTCGCAAAACATCGTGCGCGGCCAGTACCGCGCCGGCCACGTCGATGGCAAGGCCGTGCCCAGCTACCGCGACGAACCGGATGCGCCTGAACACTCGAGCACGGAAACCTTTGTCGCCATCAAGGCCGAAATCGATACCTGGCGCTGGGCCGGCGTGCCGTTCTATCTGCGCACCGGCAAGCGCATGGCCGACAGCCTGGCCGAAATCGTGGTGCGCTTCAAGCAGATCCCCCATTCGATCTTCAACCAGCCCACCAGCAGCTTCCAGCCCAACAGCCTGGTGATTCGCCTGCAGCCGGACGAAGGCTTGTCGATGAACTTGATGGCCAAGACGCCGGGCGACAGCATGCGCCTCAAGCAGGCCGAACTCGAACTGGACTTCCGCGAGCAGTTCAAGACCCCGCGCATGGATGCGTACGAGCGCTTGCTGCTCGACGTCCTGCGCGGCCAGCTGACGTTGTTCATGCGCGGCGACGAACTGGAAGCGGCCTGGGAATGGGTCGAACCGATTCTCGATTACTGGGAAGAAGACGACAGTGTGCCGATTCCCTACAGTGCCGGCACCTGGGGCCCGGCCGCTGCCAGCGCGCTGATTGGCCGCGACGGCTTGCAGTGGCGCGAAGAAGCGCTCCCTGAAGACTGACCATGCTGCTCGACTCCATCCGCACCCAGCTCGACTCGCTTTCCAAATCGGAGAAAAAAGTCGCGCTGGCCGTGCTCGAACACCCGGCCGCCACCGTCAGCCAGAACATTACCGCGCTCGCCAAGAGCGCCCAGGTGTCCGAGCCAACCGTGGTGCGCTTTTGCCGCACGCTGGGCTACGACGGCTGGCACGAGTTCAAACTGAAGCTGGCCCAGGGCCTGGCCCTGGCCATGCCCGGTGTGAACGAACAGCCCGCCCAGGATGACCTGGCCTCGGACCTGGTCAACAAGATCTGCAGCCGCTCCATCAATACCCTGCTCGACCTGCGCAACAACCTCGACCCGGAAGCGATCCAGCGCGCGCTCGACATCCTCTCGCGCGCCAACAAGATCGAGTTCTACGGTCAGGGCACGTCCGGCATCGTCGCCACGGACGCCCAGCACAAGTTCTTCCGCTCCGGCGTGCCCACCGTTGCCTACGCCGACCCGAACATTCACAGCATTGCAGCGGCCCTGCTGCACGGCGGCGACGCCGTGGTGGCGATTTCGCAGCGCGGCAACAGCCCGGCGCTGGTGCGCTCGGTCAAGCTGGCGCGCCGAGGCGGCGCCGACGTGATCGTGCTGGCGCCGTCCGGCACGCCGCTGGCCGACCTGGCCACCGTGCTCATTCCGATCGACCTGGTCTTCAATACCGATCCCTACACCCCCATTTCGGCGCGCCTGGCTTACCTGGTCGTGATCGACGTGCTGGCCGTCGGACTGGCGCTGCAACGCGGGCCCGAGTTCCGCAAGAAAATGCAAAATGCCCAGAAAGCGTTGCAGGAATTTGACATGCAGTTCGATTCATTCATCGGTTAGCGGCTGGTTGTACAATAGGTTTCTGACCTAATGAACAAGTTGCCCAAATGAATCAACTCCAACAACTCAAAGAGTACACGACCGTCGTTGCCGACACCGGCGACTTCCAGTCCATCAAACAATTCACCCCGCAGGATGCGACCACCAATCCGTCGCTCATTCTCAAGGCGGTGCAAAAGCCCGAATACAAGCCGCTGCTGGAAAAAGCCGTCAAGGACCATCCCACCTTGTCGACCGGCGACATCATCGACCGCGTGCTGGTCGCCTTCGGGATGGAAATCCTCAAGATCATTCCTGGCCGCGTATCGACCGAAGTCGATGCTGCGCTGTCGTTCGACACGGCAGCGACTGTCGCCAAGGGCCGCGAACTGATCGCGCTGTACGAAGAAGCTGGCGCTGGCCGCGAGCGCGTGCTGATCAAGATCGCCTCCACCTGGGAAGGTATCCGCGCCGCGGAAATTTTGCAGAAGGAAGGCATCCGCTGCAACATGACGCTGCTGTTCGCGCTGCCGCAAGCCATCGCCTGCGCCGAAGCGGGCGCGCAGCTGATTTCCCCGTTCGTGGGACGCATCTACGATTACTTCAAGAAGGCCACGGGGATCGACTACATGGGTGCGGAAGATCCGGGCGTGCAATCGGTCAAGCGGATTTACACCTACTACCGCAAGTTCGGCTACAAGACCGAGGTGATGGGCGCGAGCTTCCGCAATACCTCGCAAATTCTCGAGCTGGCGGGCTGCGATTTGCTCACGATCAGCCCCGACCTGCTGCAGAAACTGGCCGAGACGGAAGGCACGGTCGAACGCAAGCTCGGTGTCGATGCCAGCGCGGTATCGATCGAAAAAGTCGCACTCGATGAAAAGACCTTCCGTTTCATGATGAACGAAGACGCCATGGCGACCGAAAAGCTGGCGGAAGGGATTCGCGCGTTCTGCGCCGATTCGGGCAAGCTCAAGCAGATTGTGACGGCGATGCGGTAAGTGCAAGGCGGGCGTTGTCGCCCGCCGCAATCACGATTGCCGGCAGGGCAATGTGCAGTAACGCGACTCCGGGAATTCTACGCTTTCAAGGAATCCAGATGTGTATCGATAATCTCGCCGCCCATCTTGATCAGGTTGAAGTCCGGTCCCAGCAGCCAGTAGCGGATCAAGCCATCCATCAGCGCCCACAGTCCCAGCGCCACCGCACGCGGCTTGACGCCCGGCTTGATCATCCCCTTCCTGATCCCCAGCCGCACGCGCCCTTCGGCGCGCCGTATCCATTCCGCCTGATTGTGCTGGCGCCGCTCGCGCACCGCCGTCATCTCGTCCGTGTATTCGATCTTGAGCGTGGCGATTTCGAACGTAATGCGCGCTTTGGGGTCTTCCACAGTCAGACGGAACACGCAGACCGCATATTCGCGCAAGTCGCCCAGCGGGTCGTCGCTGTCGGGCTTGTCAAGCAAGGCCATGCCCGACTCCAGCGGCATGGCCGCGCGCTCCATCAGCGCATTGAACATGGCACCCTTGTCGGCAAAGTGCCAGTAGATGGCGCCGCGCGTGACACCGGCCGCACTGGCAATATGCTGCAGCGTCGTGCGCGACACACCTTGCTCGGCGAACAGTATCGCGGCAGCGTCGAGGATGCTGTCGCGCGTCGCCAGCGCGTCTTCCTTGGTCTTGCGCACCATGGCCTGCTCCAAAAATCGGGGTCAACCCGGATAAACATACATTCGTGATAGTATATTTCAAATCGCCTCACACCAGTAATTAGCTTGAACATCCAAGACGACTGTTGCGTCGTCAATACAAAACATTTTTAAAAGGAAGTCCCCGCGATGCGCCCAGCCTCCCTGCCCTCCCCGACGCTGTCCAGGCTGCCCGCCTGCATCCTGGCCGCCCTGCTGCTGCTCACTGCCTGCGGCGACAAGTCCGCCGGTGCGGGTCCCGGGGCCGGCGGCCAGCGGCCGCCGCCGGAAGTGGGCGTGATCGCCGTCAAGTTCCAGCCGGTGGCGTTGCAGACCGAGTTGCCAGGCCGGGTCGAGCCGGTGCGCGTGGCCCAGGTGCGTGCGCGCGTCAATGGTGTCGTTCTCAAGCGTCTGTTTACAGAAGGCAGCGAAGTCAAGGCGGGCCAGGTGCTGTACCAGATCGATCCGGCGCCTTACCAGGCAGCCTTGAACAGCGCGCGCGCCGCCCTCGGCAAGGCCGAGGCCAACCAGACCCAGGCAACGGCCCAGGCCGAACGCTACAAGCCGCTGGTGGAAGCGAACGCCGTGAGCAAGCAGGAATACCTGAACGTGGTCGCCGCCGCCAAGCAGGCCGAGGCCGACGTTGCCGCCAGCCGCGCAGCCGTGCAAATTGCCCAGATCAATTCCGGCTATGCCAACGTGACGGCGCCGATTTCGGGCCGCATCGGCCGTGCCCTGGTGACCGAGGGCGCGCTCGTGAGCGCCACCGAGGCGACCCAGCTGGCCGTGGTCCAGCAGACCAACACCGTGTACGTCAACTTTACCCAGTCGGCAAGCGAGCTGCAGCAGCTGCGCAGAAACAGCGGTGTCAAGCTGGCCAACGGCAGCGCGCCCGTCACCATCGTGCTCGACGACGGCACCGCGCTGGCCCAGCAGGGCAAGCTGCTGTTCTCGGATGTGACGGTGGACCCGACCTCGGGCCAGGTCACGCTGCGCGCCGAAGTGCCGAATCCCGACAATATGCTGCTGCCCGGCCAGTACGTGCGCGTGCGCGTGTCCCAGGCAGTATTGCCTTCTGCCATACGCATTCCCCAGCAAGCCGTTACCCGCGGCAACCAGGGCGATACGGTGATCGTGGTCGGCGCCGATGGCAAGCCGGGACCGCGGCCCGTCAAGATCGATTCGCAGGTGGGCGGCGACTGGGTCGTGCTCGAGGGCTTGAAAGAAGGCGAACAGGTGGTCGTCGACGGCTTCCAGAAAATGCAGGCGCCCGGCATGACGGTCAAGCCCGTGCCCTGGACGCCCAAGCAGGCAGGCGCTGCCGCACCGGCCGGCGCACCGGCCGCAGCCGCCGCCGCTGCCTCGGCCGCCGCTTCCGCCGCCAGTCAATAAGCATACTCACAGGATTTCCTCATGGCCCGTTTCTTTATTGACCGCCCCATCTTTGCGTGGGTGATCGCCTTGTTCATCATGGTGGTCGGCGCCGTTGCCATCACCCAGCTGCCGATCGCGCAGTATCCGGCGGTGGCGCCGCCATCGATCGTCATTACCGCCGCCTATCCTGGCGCGTCGGCCCAGACGCTCGAAGACGCCGTCATCAGCGTCATCGAACGCGAAATGAATGGCTCGCCCGGCCTCATCTACATGGAGTCGATCAGCCAGGCCAATGGCACCGGTACCATTACGCTGAGCTTCGAGACCGGCACCAATGCCGACCTGGCCCAGGTCGACGTGCAAAACCGCCTCGGCCGCGCCACACCGCGCCTGCCGCAAGCCGTGGTCCAGCAGGGTGTGCGTGTGGACAAGGCGCGCGCCAACTTCCTGATGTTTACGATTCTGTCCTCGGACGACCCGAAATGGGACCCGATCGCGCTGGGCGACTATGCCTCGCGCACGGTCTTGCCGGAAATTCAGCGCATTCCCGGCGTCGGCCAGGCGCAGCTGTTCGGCACCGAAAAAGCCATGCGCATCTGGATCGATCCCGCCAAACTGGTCGGCTTCAACCTGTCGCCAACGGATGTGAACAATGCGATCCGCACCCAGAACGCCCAGGTGGCCTCGGGCACGATCGGCGACCTGCCCAATATCGGCGGTCAGGCCACGACAGCCACCGTGGTCGTCACCGGCCAGCTCACCTCGGTCGAGGAATTCGGCAAGATCGTCCTGCGCGCCAATCCGGACGGCTCCACCGTGCGCCTGCGCGACGTGGCGCGCATCGAAATCGGCGGCCAGAGCTATTCCACCTCGGCGCGCCTGAACGGCAAGCCGTCGACCGGTATCGGCATTCAGCTCTCGCCCACCGGCAATGCGCTGGAAACGGCCAAGCTGGTGCGCCAGCGCATGAACGAATTGTCCAAGTACTTCCCGCCAGGGATGAAATACGCGGTGCCGTTCGACAGCTCGGCCTTCGTCGACATCTCCATCAAGCAGGTCGTGGAAACCCTGATCGAAGCGGTGATCCTGGTGTTCATCGTCATGTACGTATTCCTGCAAAACTTCCGCTACACCATCATCCCGACCATCGTGGTGCCGGTCGCCCTGCTCGGCTCGCTGGCTTCGCTGCTGGCGCTTGGTTATTCGATCAACGTGCTGACCATGTTCGGCATGGTGCTGGTGATCGGTATCGTGGTCGATGACGCCATCGTGGTGGTGGAAAACGTCGAGCGCATCATGAGCGAAGAAGGCTTGCCGCCGCTGGAAGCGACGCGCAAGGCCATGGGCCAGATTTCCGGCGCCATCATTGGCGTGACGGTGGTGCTCATTTCGGTGTTCGTGCCACTGGCCTTCTTTGCCGGCGCGGTGGGCAATATCTACCGCCAGTTCTCCGCCGTGATGGTCACCTCGATCGGCTTTTCGGCCTTCATGGCGCTGTCGCTCACGCCGGCGCTGTGCGCCCATCTGCTGCAGCCCGTGGAAGCGGGACACCACCATGCCAAGACCGGTTTCTTTGGCTGGTTCAATCGCGGCTTCACCCGCACCGCCAAGCAATATGAAGGCTTCGTGGCGCGCGTGCTGCGCCACACGGGCCCGGCGCTGGTCGCCTTCGTGGCCGTGATCGCGGTCGTCGGCCTGATCTTTGCCCGCATGCCCAATTCGTTCCTGCCCAATGAAGACCAGGGCTACATCATCGCCAACTTCCAGCTGCCGCCGGGCGCGACGCTGGAGCGCACCGGCCTGGCGCTGCGCGAAGCGGAAGACTTCATCCTCAAGCAGCCGGAAGTGTCGAGCATGGTCGGGGTACAGGGCTTTTCCTTCTCGGGCCAGGGCCAGAACATGGCGCTGGGCTTCATCACGCTCAAGGACTGGAAAGAACGCAAGGGCGCCGGCCACAGCGCCACCGACGTGGCCAACCGCATCAGCGGCCGCATGGCGGCGGTGCGCGACGCCTTCATCTTTGCCATCAGCCCGCCGCCGATTCCCGAACTCGGGCGCGGCACCGGCTTCTCGTTCCGCCTGCAGGACCGCGGCGACCAGGGCCGCGAGGCGCTACTGAACGCGCGCAACCAGCTCATGGGCATGGCTGCCAAGAGCGAGATCCTGGCCGGGGTCCGTCCCGAGGGCCTGGAAGACGCGCCCCAGGTCCAGCTCGACATCGACCGCGACAAGGCCAATGCCCTGGGCGTGACTTTCGACGCCATCAATGCCGCCATTTCCACCTCGCTCGGTTCGGCCTACATCAATGACTTCCCCAACGCCGGGCGCCTGCAGCGCGTGGTGGTGCAGGCGGACGCGCCGGCGCGCATGCAGCCGGGCGACCTGCTCAAGCTGACGGCGCAAAACACCAAGGGCCAGGCGGTGCCGCTGTCGGCCTTTGCCAGCACCCGCTGGATCACGGGACCGATGCAGACCGTGCGCTACAACGGCTACTCGACCATGCGCCTGGCCGGCGATGCCGCGCCTGGCCACAGTACCGGCCAGGCCCTCGATGAAATGGAACGCCTGGCGGCCCAGCTGCCGCCCGGCTTCGCCTTCGAGTGGACCGGCCAGTCGCGCGAGGAAAAACTGTCCGGCTCGACCGTGTTCGTGCTGCTCGGCTTCGCCCTGCTGGCCGTGTTCCTGGCCCTGGCGGCGCTGTACGAAAGCTGGTCGATTCCCGTCGCCGTGCTGCTGGTGGTGCCGTTCGGCGTGCTGGGCGCCCTGCTGGCGGCCACCGCGCGCGGCTATCCGAACGATGTGTACTTCAAGGTCGGGCTAATTACCATCATCGGCCTGGGCGCCAAGAATGCCGTGCTGATCATTGAATTCGCCAAGGACTTGCAAGCCCAGGGCCGCACGCTGGTCGAGGCGGCGCTCGAAGCATGCCACCTGCGCTTCCGTCCGATTCTCATGACCTCGCTCGCCTTCATCCTCGGCGTGCTGCCGCTGGTCATTGCCGGCGGCGCCGGTTCGGCCAGCCAGCGCGCCATCGGTACCGGCGTCATGGGCGGAATGATCACGGCGACCGGTCTGGGTGTCATCTTTGTGCCCGTGTTCTTCGTGGTGGTACGCAAACTATTCAAAGGCAGTGACCGTCAGCGCAAAAAGTATGCGCATGAAGAAGGCGGCGCTGCAGTCGAGGTCAAACATGATTAAACCAAGCAAACGCATACTGGCGCCGCTGGCGCTGGCCATGGCGCTGTCCGGCTGCATGTCGCTGGCGCCCACTTACCAACGCCCTGCCGCGCCCGTGGCGGCAAGCTTCCCCGATGCAGCCAGCGGCGCCGCCGCCAGCGAAGCGGCGTCCCGGATCGCGTGGCAGCGCTTCTTTGCCGATGCGCGCCTCAGGCAACTGATCGAGCTGGCGCTCACCAACAACCGCGACTTGCGCGTGGCCATCCTCAATATCGAACAGGCGCGCGCCCAGTACCAGATCCGGCGCGCCGATATCTTGCCGACCGTGGGCCTGGGCGTGAGCGGCAGCCGCACGCCCGGCGAAAACGACACCATCAAGAGCAGCTATTCGGGCGGGCTGGTGGTCAGCGCGTTCGAGCTCGATTTGTTCGGCCGCGTGCGCAGTCTGAGCAATGCCGGACTGGCCCAGTACCTGGCCACGGAAGAAGCGCGCAAGGCTACCCAGATCAGCCTGATCGCGTCGGTCGCCAATGCGTACCTCGCTACCCAGGCCGATGAAGAATTGCTCTCGCTCACCCAGCAAACTCTCGATGCGCGCGTCGAATCGCTCAAGCTGATTCAACTCAAGTACGACAATGGCGCCGTCTCCAAGCTGGACTTGCAGCAAAGCCTGTCACTGGTCGACAGCGCGCGCGTGACCCTGGCCCAGCAGCAGCGCCAGCGCGCCCAGGATGTGAATCTGCTGACCCTGCTGGTTGGCCAACCCTTGCCGGGCGAGCTGCCGACCCGCGGCACGCTGGCCGCGACCGAGCTGAGCGAATTGCCGGCTGGCCTGCCGTCCGATCTGCTGACCGTGCGGCCCGATATCCGCGCCGCCGAACAGCAACTGATCGCCGCCAATGCCAACATTGGCGCGGCGCGCGCCAACTTCTTCCCCCGCATCACCCTGACGGGCAGCGCGGGCAGCGCCAGCAGCGAACTGTCGGGTCTGTTCAAGAGCGGCTCGTTCGGCTGGACCTTTGCCCCGCAGCTGGTGTTGCCTATCTTCGACTATGGCCGCAACAAGGCCACGCTCGGCAGCGCCAATGCCGGGCGCGACATTGCCGTGGCCCAATACGAGCGCGCCATCCAGTCGGCCTTCCGCGATGTGGCCGATGCGCTGGCCGGCCAGGCAACCTACGGGGAGCAGCTGCGTGCCCAGCGCGCCGTGGCCGACGCCGAGGCCGAACGCTTCAAACTGTCGGATCTGCGCTATCGCAGCGGTGCATCGAGCTATCTCGACCTGCTCGATGCCCAGCGCTCGCTGTTCGCCGCACAACAGGGCGCCGTCCAGGCCAATCTAGCGCGCCTGCAAAACCAGGTGACGCTGTACCGCGTGCTGGGCGGCGGCTGGACCGAGCAGAAATAGGCTCGGGGACGGCGCCGCCGCTCGGGCGGCCACTTGATTTCTCAATCGGGCGCGATTACAGTCAGTCATCTCATCGTGCCAACCGGCAGGAGATGTCATGAAGGTGCGCGTCCTGTTTGCCCTGTCCATCCTCTGCGCCCATGCCGGCGTGGTGGCTGCGGCCGACCGCGCCGTCGTCACGGTCTACTACGAAGAACGCTCCCCCTACCAGATGCGCTCGGGTGACACGCTCGCCGGTTTGACGGGCGAACCGGCCGCGCGCGCCTTCCGCGCCGCACAGGTCACGGTGCGCTGGGAAGCCAGTTCGATTGCCCGCCAGCTGGTCATGATGCGCCGAAACATGACGCCCAGCTGTGTGATCGGATGGTTCAAAACCGAAGAGCGGCTGCAATTTGCCAAGTACACGCGGCCGCTGTACGGCGATGGCCGGGTCGTGGCACTGGCGCGCAAGCAATTCAACTTCAATCCGGGCGGCAGCTTGCACGACACCCTCGCCTCGCCCGGCGTACGCGTTCTGTTGCGCACGGGCTACGTCTACGGCAGCTACCTGGAAACGGCGATCCGCACGGCAAAGGCGCCGGAAGTCAAGTCGCCGCTGCCCAACAGCCAGATGATCGAACTGCTGCTGGCCAATCGCGCCGACGTGATGTTTGCAACGGAAGAAGAGGCGGCGCAGCTGGTACGCCACCTCGGTCCACGCGCGGCCGGCCTGCAGCTGCGCCATTTCAGCGACAGCGCGCCGAGCGAGCCGCGCTATATCGCCTGCAACGCCAAGGTCAGCGATGAAACGATCGAGCGCCTCAACACGGCCATTGCCGCGCGCTAGCCTTACTCCAGATTACTCCAGAGGTCGTCCCAGTCCGACGCGCGGAACACGCCGTTGCGGCGCGATACCAGCTTGTGTTCCTTGTCGAGCACAAAGTGGGTCGGTTCGGAGGTGATCGCGCCGAAGTTGTCGCTGTGGCCCTTGGCATTGCGCCAGGCAATGGGGAAATGCTGCTCCACCGGAATCGCCTTTTTCACCAGGTCCATGTAGTCGGCGATGGCTTGCCGGTTGGTGTCCATGTTGACGCCGATATTGACGTAATTGCGCGACCGGTTGGCACCGTAGAACTCGCGCATGAGGCGCAAGTCATTGGTGCAGGGAATGCATTCTGCCGTGAAGAAGCTGATCAGGCATGCCTTGCCCAGGTAATCCTGCAAGTTGATGGCCTTGCCGTAGACGTCGACGCCTTGCAGCGTGTACACCGCCGGCGGCTTGGCGGCTTTCGCTGCCTTTTTATCCTGGGAAAACGCCATGCCTGGCAATGCCAGCGCCAGTACGCCGCCTGCCATGGTCTGCAAAAAATCGCGCTTGTTCACGCCGCTTCTCCTTCATTGATTGTTGGTTGATCAACGAACGATAGCATGTTTCATCGGCGCCAGTTTGGCAACCAGCTGGTTGGCGACCGACGCGGGCACATGGCGGTTTTCCATGGCAATTTGCAGGTCTTCCGCCAGCGCATTGAAGTGGGCTGCTTTCACGCCCATCTCGTCATGCGAGGCGACCATGTCGCGCCCGCTGTAGGTGCAAGGACCGCCAGCGAGCTGACAGAATTGCTCGCCGAGCAGCACGCCCAGCTTGTCCATGTCGGTCTTGGCGAAGAAGGCATTGATGCGCGCATCGGCCTTGATGATGGGCAGCAGCTCGGCGACGATCTGCTCGATGCCGCTCTTGCCGCCCAGCTGGTCGAACAGGGTGGCGTCGGCCGCTTGCGCAGGCAGGGACAGGCTGGCGCCGAGGGTCAGGCTGGCCAGCAACATGGTGGCGCGGTGGATCAGGTTCATGGTGGACTCGCTTTACGAAAAGGGATCAGAAACCGGCTTGGACCGAGAGGTACCAGCCGCGCTGCTTCTTGGGATTGAAAATGGTGATGTCGCCGAGATCGACGTAAGCCGCCGTCAGCGACAGATTGCGGTTCGGGAAATACGCGAGGAAGACATCGCTGTAGGCGCGTTCATTGTCCACGCTCAGATTGCGCGGCTTCATGCGGTATTCGACACCGGCGACCAGCTTGCGCGTCAACAGATAGGCGGCCGACACTTCCAGCATCGGCTCGTACTTGTCGCCCAGGTCGCCGCCGAAGCCGAGAATGCCCATCTGGTTCGCCTTGGTAAAGCGCACAGTGCCGTTCAACAGCAGGCTTTGGGCCAGATAAATCTTGGTGGCCGATGCGTACAGGTCGACACCGCTATCCTTTTTGGCACCCAACTGGGTCACGCTGGACACGCCCAGCGCGCCAAGGCCGCCGATTCCCCTGTTGCGCTTGTACTGCAGGCCGACGGCGATCTGCGGCATGGCGGAAAACTGGTCGTACAGGGCATCACCGGCGACGCGCACCTTGACGCCGACGATCTCTTGTTTGATGCGCAGGTGGTCCAGTGGCGCCAGATCGCCCGTGAATTCCTGGGTGGCGAACGACAATTCGACGCGGTCGGCAATCCCCACCGCCACCCCATAGCTGGCCAGCGCATAGTCGCTGGTCTTGATGCGGGTCGCGTGGGCGTTGGCGCCATAGCTGTCGACCGTGCCGTAGCTGGTAATCAAGGCCCAGGGCGTCAAGCCGCCGCCGCCCGCCCCTTCCACCTGGCTGACGCCGCCGGTGGCGAGCAATTTGCCCATGTCCTGGGCAGACGCACCCTGCACTGCGACGATGCACGCCGCCACGGCACATAGCCGTTGAAGTTTATTTTTTGCCAATTTTTTATCCCCTGTGGTCAATGATCTGGATGATGCTCCAGACCATCTACGTACACGGATTCAAATTGGATTCAGAAAAGAAATAGATGTGTCCAAAAAGATACTATTCCGGCAGAACGCTATTCGGCAAGGAACAGTTGCTGCAGGTCGTTCAGGAAGCGCTGGCCCAGCTCGGTGGGACGGATGATCAGGTGGTCGCGGTACAGCAAGCCCTTCGCTTCGGCTTCGTTGAGCACCTTGTCGATGGCGGTAATGGCCATGCCCGTGCGTTCGGCAAACAGGTTGGGCGCAAAGCCGCCGGTCAGACGCAGGGTGTTGAGCATGAATTCGAAGCCCATCTCGTCGCGGCCGATCTCGCGCTCTTCCTGCACCGGGTTGCCGGCGCGCGCCGCCTCCATGAACGACTTGGGCTGCTTGTAGCGCGCCTGGCGCAGGATCCGGTGCGGGAACGAAATCTTGGAATGGGCGCCGGCGCCAATGCCCAGGTAATCGCCGAACTCCCAATAATTGAGGTTGTGGCGCGCACGCCGGCCGGGCTGGGCGTAGGCCGACACTTCGTACTGCTCGAAGCCGGCAAAGCGCGTTTCGCTGGCAATCATGTCCTGCATGTCCGCGCTGGCATCGTCGTCCGGCAACACCGGCGGGTACTTGGCGAAGACCGTGTTCGGTTCCATCGTCAGGTGGTACAGCGACAGGTGCGGCGGCGCGAAGGCCAGCGCCGTCTCCAGGTCCTTCTTCGCCTCGCCCAGGGTCTGCGACGGCAGCGCGTACATCAGGTCCAGGTTGAAATTGTCGAAGTTGGCGTGCGCGATCTCGACCGCGCGACGCGCCTCATTGTCGTCGTGGATGCGGCCGAGCGCCTGCAGGTGCCGCGGGTTGAAGCTCTGGATGCCGATCGACAGGCGGTTGATGCCGCTGGCCCGGAATGACTTAAATTTTTCCGCCTCGAACGTGCCGGGATTGGCTTCCATCGTCACTTCGCAGGCGCCATCGAGCGGCAGCAGCGTGCGCACATCCGACATCAAGCGATCCAGGCCCTTGGCCGACATCAGGCTGGGGGTGCCGCCGCCAATGAAGATGGTGTAAATCTTGCGGCCCCAGATCAGGGGCAGCGACTGCTCGAGGTCGAGGCGCACCGCGTCCAGATATTCCTGTTCCGGGAAGTCGCCCTTCGCTTCGTGCGAATTGAAGTCGCAGTAGGGGCACTTGCGCACGCACCAGGGAAAGTGAATGTACAGCGACAGCGGCGGCAGCGCCGACAGGTTCAGCGCGCCCGGCTGCAGATACTGCAGGGCGCTGGCGGCCGGCGAGCGCGGCTGCGGCTTGGCGTCATCCTTGACGACCTTGATCGGAATCATTTGAGCTTTTCCACCAGCGCGCGCAGGGCCTGGCCGCGGTGCGAGAGCGCATTTTTTTCCGCCGATGCCAGCTCGGCGACGCACTTGCCCAGCGCGGGGATGAAGAAGTGCGGGTCATAGCCGAAGCCGTTGCTGCCACGCGCCTCGGCCGTGATTTCGCCGTTCCAGCGGCCGTCGGCAATGACAGGTTGCGGATCGTCCGCATGGCGCACGTAGACCAGCACGCAGTAATAATAGGCGGACTTGTCGGCATGGGCGGCCAGGTCGGCAATCATCTTCGCATTATTGCGCGCGTCCGATTTGGGTTCGCCCGCGAACCGCGCGGAATACACACCGGGCGCGCCGCCGAAGGCGTTGACGCACACGCCGGAATCGTCGGCCAGCGCCGGCAGCCCGGTCAGGCGCGAGGCGTGGCGCGCCTTTTCGAGCGCGTTTTCGACGAAGGTCTTGTGCGGCTCGTCCGCCTCCGGCACGTTGAATTCGCCCTGCGGGTGCAAGGTGAAACCGATCGGACCGAGAATGTCGGCAAATTCACGGAGTTTGCCCGCGTTGTTGGAGGCGAGGATGAGGCGTTGGGTCATGATGGGCTGCGCAAGGTCGGAAGCGCGTATTTTACCCCCTCCGGCGTTTGGAGCACGATCGAGAGACTTGCCCCGAAAGCCCTTGCCAAGCGCAAACTGGACCAGGATATGCCGGGCGGATGATGGCGCCCCGTCACATCTGCTAATTGACTTTCAGTCAATCGAATCGTAAAATAATTGTACAAAAATAAAAATTAATTCCAATCAACAACCTGTCCTCAGATCGCCCCCCCCATGTTAAGTATCTGCGCCGCATGCGGCATCCTGCAATCCAGCGGTCCGCCCCGGCTTTTTGGACACGTATCTGAAAGCGATGCGCGCCAAGGGTTACAGCATCGGCGCAATGGTCGATCAATTGCTCCCCGGCCCCGCTTCCCGCTGGAGCAGCTTGTGGCGCCTGGCTGATCAGCGCACCCTTGCCAGCCACAGATTCATCTGCATTCCTGTGCGTCGTTCGACCTGTAGCGCCCCCCGGCGTGCAGGCGCCGCGCGTAATCCGTCTGATTCACTCATCCAACGAAAGTCCGCATGCGATCCCCTCATTTTCAGCGCTCTACCGTCAGTCTTTCTTTCCTCCTGATATTGACCGCATGTGGCGGCGGCAGCTCTCCGCCTGCCGCGCCCCCGCCGGTGCCTGCCCCCGTTCGGCCCACGATCAGCGGTTCGCTGAGCGGATTGAGCGACGGCTCGATTCTGCTGCTCGAAAATAACGGCGGCGACAAGCTAACTGTGTCGAAAAACGGCACGTTCACGTTTGCGACCCCAATCGCATTCAATAGCACCTATGCAGTAACGATCGATGCGCACCCCCTTACCCAGCGCTGCAGCATCACAAATGGAAGCGGGACGAATGTGCAGGCCGACGTTCTGAATGTGGCAGTGGCATGCACAGCTGCAAAGGAATCCATCGTCCATCACTTCAACAACACGGACGGGGCCGGGCCAATGAGCGAACTGACGCTGGGACCTGACGGCAATCTGTATGGCCTTACGTCGGAAGGCGGCGCATTCAACCATGGCACGGTGTTCAAATTGACGCCGGCCGGCGCCGTTACAGTGCTGCACTCTTTCGCCGGCAGTCCGAGCGATGGTGCCAAGCCCATGGGAGCGGGCTTGACCGTAGGAGCGGACGGAAACTTTTATGGCGTAACGGCCTTCGGTGGCACTGCAGGTAACGGGACGTTCTTCAAATTGACCCCGAGCGGCGTTCATACCGTCCTGTATTCCTTTGCGGGTGGCGCAAATGACGCCGGACTTCCGATGGGTACGCTAAAGCAGGCTAGCGATGGTAATTTTTACGGAACGTCGTTCGAAGGGGGCCCGGCGGGCATCGGCACCGTTTTCAAAATCACGCCGGCCGGCGTTGCAACGGTATTGCACGCCTTCGCCGGGACGCCGACCGACGGTGCATATCCTTCAGGTTCACTCAACCTCGGGACTGACGGCAATTTTTATGCATTGACGCAAGGAGGTGCGGCAAGCACGGGGGCGGTCATCAAAATCACGCCTGCCGGAGCGACATCCGTACTGTATTCGTTCGCCAATGACGGGATTGATGGCGTCGGCCCGAATGGCACTTTGGTCACAGGACGGGACGGCAACTTCTACGGGACGACAAGCGGTGGCGGAACGGCGCATAGCGGAACGTTTTTCAAAATTGATCCGGCAGGCGTAAAGACAACGCTGTATTCCTTCGCCGCTGATGCGACCGATGGTGCCGAGCCGACGGGACGACTTTTGATGGGGAAGGATGGCAATTTCTACGGTGTTACGACGGCCGGAGGACCTAAGAGCAACGGCATCATTTTCATGCTGACCCCTGCTGGCGTCAAAACCACCTTGCATTCCTTTGATCCGTACGGCGGAGACGGATATCAGGTATGGGCTGGCTTGACGCTTGGAGCCGACGGCTATCTGTACGGAGTCACACAGCTCGGTGGAACGTCAGGCTACGGCACCATCTACAAGTATTAATCATCAGCAGGCGCGAGCCCACGCCGGTCGTCAGCCGGGGTGGGCGGTGCCAAGCGCGATGTGCAGCGCGCGTTCACCGAACGCATTCGGATCGAAGGCGGCACGCTGCCCTATATCGAACGCAAGCTGCAGTCAAAACGGCGGTTCGTTCAGCACCAAGGCTTGGTGGACGTTCTGGGGCAGACACCCGGGTACTTGATTGATCCTCAATCGCCCCCGCTGCAAAACCTTCATACTCGTCTCTGACATCCTCGACGACGGAGTCCGTATGAACGAACGTATCCTCAGAATCCTGCTGGAGATATTGATGTGTGCTGCCTGCGTGGGGCCGGTGTGCGCCACCCCCATTTTCGCCATCGGCCCGGCAACGCAAGTCATCGAAGCCCCGGGCAGTTTTACCGTCACGGTCGGCATCAACGGCCTGCAGTCCGACGACCCCGCCCTGCTGCTGGGCGCGTTCAGCCTCGATCTGGTGTTCGACGCCGCGCTCGTTTCCTACCTGCCCTCGCAACCTGCCCTTTGGGGTAGCGGACTTGGCAACGTGCCCGCGGGTGGCGCACTGGCGGGCGTCGATTTCTCCACACCAGGTATCTTGCATCTGAGCGAAGTGTCCTTGCTGGAAGCCGATCCCGATACCTGTCTGCTCTGCAGCGGGCCATACCTGCGCAATGTGCAAGGCGGCAGCTTCACCCTGGTGACCTTGCACTTTTTCTACGCGGCCACTTCCGGCAGCACACAGCTGACGATTGCCAACCCGCTATTCGGCGATGCCGACGGCAATCCCATCACGCTCGGCGCGGCCAACGGCGCCACGGTGCGGGTTCCCGAGCCCGGCACCTGGTCCATGCTGGCACTGGGCATCGGCATCGTGATGTTGCTGCGCCGCCGTCAGGCCGGACCATGGTGCGGGCTGTGGCTGCTCCTGAGCTTCACCAGCGTGGCCAACGCGCAAAACACCGCCATCCAGGCCGGCGAGCTGTTCGTGACCGACGCGCGCGTGCCTGCGCTCTTGCGCCTGGACCCGGCGAGCGGCCGCAAGGTCACAGTCACGTCCGGCGACAAACTCAAACGGCCCTTCGGCGCAGCCATCGCGGCCGGCGGCGACCTGTATATCACCGACAACGCCGCAGGCTTGATAGGCGTCAATCCCATCACCGGGGTCCAGCGCTTCATCATCGAATGTCCGGCGTTCGCCTGCAATGCACCGGTCCGGGTCGCTGTCGCCGCAAACGGGCAACTGATCGGCGTGGGCGGCTCGTTCAGTCCCGGTAGTGACAGGGTGGTGCGGGTCGACCCCGTCACCGGAGCGATGAGCAATTTGTCCAGCGGCGGCTTGCTGTCGCGCCCCATCGATCTTGGCATCGCCGCCAACGGCGACGTGTATGTGCTCGACAACATCAGCATCATCCGGTTGCGCTACGATGCCGCCACGCAGCGCTGGGTGCAATCCCTGGTATCGACCGGCGGCCGGCTGCGGGCGCCGGCCGGCATCGCCGTGGCGGACAATGGCGCGCTGTACGTGGCCGATCTGGCCGGGCAAGTGCTGCGCATCAATCCGCTCAGCGGCGCGCAGACATCCATCGTTTCCGCATCCGCCCTGATCAACCACGGCAACATTGCCATCGCGCCGAACGGCGACATCTTTGCCGTCGGAGACAGCTTTCAGTATGCAAGCCTGATCCGCCTTCGCTTCAACACCGCAACCGGTGTCTGGACGCTCAAGACCATCACGGCGCCCGGCCAGCTGCAGGAACCGAGTGCCATCGCGATGGCGCGCCATCCCGTCAGCCATGTCGCGCTCGAAGCGGCGAAGGACGCCTATATCCGCAAGGATCTTGCCGTCCGCCAGAACGACAACTACGGTCGGCAAGAATTCATGACGGTGGGCACGGGGCGCGAACCGTTCGGTGAACCCGATGCCATGCGCGGCATCGTCCAGTTTGATCTGGCGAAAGTGCCGCTGGCCCAGTTTCAGCAGGCCAAGCTGCGCCTGACACTCCACAGTTTCGATAACGGCGCAGCCAGTTCCACGTATCGACTGGAGGCGCACCGGGTCATTGACGGCCCCCTCGCCGTCTGGAACGAAGGCAATGGTTACGAGGGCAGCGGCGGTGCGCCGGCGTCCACCGATCCCGATTCCGCCTACGGCATCGCGTGGTCGGGTGCGGGAGACAATCCGGATCCGTTCGCGCTCGATAACGAGACGCAGCCTGGCTTCGATCGGCTGATCGTGGCCAGCACGACGGTCAATCAAGGCAGCGCGCGTGCCGGCGACATCATCGATCTGGATGTCACCTCGCTGGTAGCGGCATGGCTGAGCGGCAGTACGTCCAACTTAGGTATCATGCTGACGGATAGCGCCTCGGACGGCCTGTTTCGGGGAATCCGTCTTGGCGCGCGCGAAGGAAAACTGTTCGGCATTGCCGGCGCCGTGGCCGGGCCGCGCCTGGTCCTCCGCTACAAGGACGGGGACATCGACGGCGACGGCAGCGTGGACAGCAGGGACGTACAGGCCGTGATGGCGGCCTTGAATCAGGCCGCGGGAGCGCAGGATCCGCGCGACATCGATGGCGACGGAAACATCACCGTGCTCGATGCGCGCAAGGTGGCCTCACTGTGCACGCGGCCCGATTGCGCGCTCCCGCCTGCAAAGGGGCGCCGGGACTAGATGCCCAGTGCCTGCTTCTGCATCTTGATCAGGTCGGCAATACCGCCCTGGGCCAGGTCGAGCAAACGATTCATGCCGGCGCGGTCGAAGGCCGCGCCTTCGGCCGTGCCCTGCACTTCGATGAAGTGCCCGGCGTCGGTCATCACGACGTTCATGTCGGTGTCGCAGCCCGAGTCTTCAATGTAATCGAGGTCCAGCACCGGCATGCCCTGATACACGCCCACCGAAATGGCCGCCACAAAGCTCTTGACCGGCACCGCGCCGATCGCGCCCTTGGCCACCAATTGATTGAACGCGTCATACGCGGCCACCATCGCGCCGGTGATCGACGCGGTGCGGGTACCGCCATCGGCCTGCAGCACATCACAGTCGATCTGCAGCGTGCGCTCGCCGAATGCATTCAAATCGAACGCGGCGCGCAGCGAACGGCCGATCAGGCGCTGAATCTCCTGCGTGCGGCCGGACTGCTTGCCGCGCGCCGCTTCGCGGTCCATGCGCGTGTGGGTCGAACGGGGCAGCATGCCGTATTCGGCCGTCATCCAGCCCTGGCCCTTGCCTTTCAGGAAGCCGGGCACCTTGTCTTCGATGCTGGCCGTGCAAATGACCTTGGTGTCGCCGCACTCGATCAGTACCGATCCTTCGGCGTGCTTGGTGTACTGACGGGTCAAACGGATGTCGCGCAACTGGTCGACGGCGCGGCCGCTCGGGCGTGCTGCAAAAGTCATGGGTGCCTTATTTGATGATCTGGGACGATTTTTCGATGGCGCCGCGGATTTCCGCAATCGCCTTTTCGATCTCGTCGTCGTTGAATGCGTCCACTTCGCTCGGATTTTCCGGCTCCGTATTGGCGGTAATGGTGGTGCTGACCAGGTTATCGGGCAGCATCATGGTGGAGATCACGGTGGCCATGTCGACACCCTCGGCATTCGGCGTTTCCACATCCGGCGAGCCTTGCCACATGATGGCCAGCGCGGTGGCGTTGTCGCCCTTTTCGCCGGCAATCGCGGTGGCCGTGCCGATCATTTCGGGAATTGCGCGCACGATGGTCTGGGTGGACAGGCGATGCACCAGATCTTCGTCCGACAGCATGGCCCACAGACCGTCGGAGCACAGCATCAGGATATCGCCCGACTGCAGGCTGGCCGGCCGCGCCACGTCGACGCGCGGCAGCGACGAGGCGCCGATGCAGTTATACAGCTTGTTGCGGTCAGGATGGGTGGCGCGCTCGGACGGATCGGCCAAGCCCTTGTCGATCAGGTGCTCGATGTGCGAATGGTCGCGCGTGCGCCCCAGGATCTGGCCGCGCCGCATCCAGTACAGGCGCGAGTCGCCGCAATGGGCCCAGGTCGCAATATTGTGCTGGATCAGGCAGGCCACGGCGGTGGTGCGCGGCGTGTCCGGCAGATTGTTGGTGGCGCGATAACGGTGGATTTCTTCGTGCGCCTGCATGAACGCTTCTTCAAGAAAGCGCTCGGGCTTCTTCACGTACGGCACGGCGTTCTGCTGGAACAGCGTGGACATGGTCTGCATGAAGATCGAGGCAGCCACTTCGCCGCGCAAATGACCGCCCATGCCGTCGGCCAGCACCAGCAGCAGTGCGTCGCGGGTAAAGCTGTACCCCATGCGGTCCTGGTTGACCTTGCGGCCACCGATCTGGCTTTCCTGATATACGGAGAATTGCATGATGATCTTTCTAATCAGGTGTTCTTGTTCACGGCTTTCTTGCGCCCGATGCCGATCTTGTCGGCCAGGCCGCGCCATCCCGCCAGCCGGTCGTCTTCCGGCTTGGATTTCGGCACCTTGCGCGCGGTCGACAATTCCTTTTGCAGCGCGAACAGGCTTTGCGGCCGCGCCAGCGGGTCCAGTTCCAGGCACCACTGCACCAGCTTGATCAGCTCGGGCGAGTAGTTCGCTTCCAGTTTGGCGTAGTACAGCGGCATCTTGTCTTCGATCTTGCGCTGGTCGGCCGCTTGCGGCGGCGAGGCGGCCATGCAGGCGAACATCGAGGCGCCGATGCTGTAAATATCCGACCATGGCCCGAGCACCGCCGTCTTCGAGTACAGGTCGGGGGGCGCGAAGCCCGGTGTATACATGGGCGTCAGCTTGGGCACGTCGGCATTGAAGGTCTGGCGCGCCGCGCCGAAGTCCAGCACGATCGGCGTGCCGTCGGTACGCAGATAAATATTTGCCGGCTTGAGGTCAAGATGCAACAGTTTGCTCGTATGGACCTCGCGCAGACCGGCGCACACCCCGATAAATATCTGGCGGATGAACGCTTCGTTCAGGCGGCTGCCTTTTTGGCCGAGCCGCGCAATTTGCTCCTGCAGCGAATGGCCTGATTCATATGCCATCACCATGTACACGGTTTCGTTGCCACGGAAGAAATTAAGGACACGCACCACATTCGGGTGAGCGATCTTGGCCAGAGCCCGGCCCTCTTCAAAGAAGCATTTGAGCCCGATCCGGAATACCGCCAGATTGGGCTTGGAAATGACAGGGACGAGCTCGCCCGGCTGGCGTAATGCCAGGGCGCTTGGGAGGTATTCCTTGATCGCCACCGCGTTTCCGTCGGCGTCATAGGCGAGATATACAATACTGAACCCACCAGACGCAATTTTCTTTACAATGCGATATCCGGCAATTTCAAGCCCATCGGGCAAGGGAGCGTTATTTTGTGCAGCCATGAGGGTTCCTTGCTTAACACGGCGATTGTGTGGATAAATCTGTGCTTTGTAAAGAAAAGATAAAAACCGGGGACTCCATTGAGCATTTCTAGCATGACAGGTTACGCGGTTGCCACCAGCGAAGGCGAGGCAGGCACCCTTACGATCGAAATCAAGAGCGTCAACTCGCGCTTTCTGGATCTGCAGTTCCGCATCAATGACGAGCTGCGCGCATTGGAGCCCGATTTGCGCGCCGCCATTATGGCCGCAATCACCCGGGGCAAGGTAGAGGCAAGGCTGAGTTTCGGGCGCAAGGTCGCCGGCGGCTCGCAAGCGCTCAACACATCGCTGCTGGCCGACCTGGCCCGGCTGCAAACGGAAGTCACCAAGCATTTCGTGTCGGCCCCGCTCATGACGGTGGCCGAGCTGCTGCGCTGGCCCGGCGTGATCGAAGAAGCCCAGGTGGGACAGGAGTCGCTGCAGGCCGATGTCGCCGCCCTCACCGTCAAGACCGTGGCCGCCTTTGTCGAGAGCCGCCGCCGCGAAGGCGCCGCGCTCGAAGCGATGCTGGTCTCGCGCATCGATGCCATGGACGTCATCGTCAAGCGCATCACCCCGCTGATTCCCCAGGTGATCGCCCAGTTCCAGCAAAAAGCGGTCGAACGTATGCAAGATGCATTAGGACTGGCCGGTCACGGCACCCCATCGACGCTCACGCGCCAGGAAGCGTTCGAACGGATTCGCCAGGAAGTGACGCTGTATGGCATCCGGATCGACGTCTCCGAAGAGCTCTCGCGCCTGACCGCCCACCTGACCGAGACGCGGCATATTCTCAAAAAAGGCGGCCAGGTCGGCAAACGGCTCGACTTCATGATGCAGGAACTGAACCGCGAAGCGAATACGCTCGGCGCCAAAGCCTCGGTCAAGGAACTGGCCGACGCCTCGATGGAACTGAAGCTGCTGATCGAGCAAATGCGCGAACAGGTTCAAAACCTCGAATAAAACCGCTACACTGACTGCAACCCACGTCGCCCTCGCGCAGGCGGGGGCCTATAGCACCTCTGCTCACAGGGGGTATGGGCCCCCGCCTTCGCGAGCGCGACGTTAATTTTTTTGTACTAAAGGACTTTCCATGCCTACCACTCCCGGCTTTTCCGGCAGCCTGTTCATCGTCGCCGCCCCTTCCGGCGCCGGCAAGTCGACCCTGGTCAATGCCCTGCTGGCCCAGGAACCGGCGATCAAGCTGTCGATTTCGACCACGACCCGGGCACCGCGACCCGGCGAAACCGATGGCAAGGAATATCACTTCACCACGGCCGACGATTTCGTCGCCCGCGCCGCCCGCGGCGAATTCCTGGAATGGGCCGAGGTCCATGGCAATTACTACGGGACCTCGCGCCTGATGGTCGAAAAGGAAATGCAAGCCGGCACCGACATCCTGCTGGAAATCGACTGGCAAGGCGCGCGCCAGGTCAAGAAGCAGTTCCCGGCTGCGGCCGGCATCTTCATCTTGCCGCCCTCGATCGCCGCCCTGTCGGAGCGTTTGCACAAGCGCGGACAGGACGAACCGCACGTCATCGAGCGCCGTCTGCTGGCCGCCGGGGGCGAGATCTCTCACGCTCCCGAGTTCGACTATGTTATTATCAATGAACAGTTCAACGTCGCCTTGTCAGAGATGAGCGCGATTGTCAGAGCGACACGCAGCCGATTTGCACAGCAGGCTGCGCGTAACGCCTCGCTATTTGCCCAGTTGGGTATCCATGCGCAACAATCGTGACACGGCACACTATTTGTCTATTGAGGAGTCAGAATGGCCCGCATTACTATTGAAGATTGCTTGAAAAGTATCCCTAACCGCTTCCAGCTGACCCTGGCCGCAACCTATCGCGCCCGTCAGTTGCTGCAAGGCCACACTCCAAAAGTCGACGCCAAAGACAAGCCAACCGTCGTCGCCCTGCGTGAAATCGCCGCCGGCAAGGTCGGCATCGAGATGCTGAAAAAGGTCCCGATGTAAGTTGTTGCTACGCCTATGAGTGTTTCGCCGTATTTCTGGTAGCCTTTAAGTATGAACCTGACCACTCCGGATACGACACTCCTAGGCACGCCCAAGACGCGCACTCCGCGCGCGTCCAAGCAGGATGCCACGCCCGCCATTGCACCCGGCGTGGCGTCGGTCAGCGCGCTGACGGCCAAGCTGGCCGACTACCTCAGCCCCGCAGAACTCAAGAAGGTCAAGGAAGCCTACCGTTTTTCGGACGAGATGCACCTGGGCCAGGTCCGCAAGTCGGGCGAGCCCTACATTTCCCATCCCATCGCCGTGGCCGAGATCTGCGCCGACTGGAAGCTCGACGCCCAGGCCATCATGGCCGCGCTGCTGCACGATGTGATGGAAGACCAGGACGTCAAGAAGGATGAACTGATCGAGCGCTTCGGCGCCCAGGTCGCCACCCTCGTCGACGGCCTGTCCAAGCTGGAAAAAATCGAGTTCCAGAGCCTGATCGAGGCGCAGGCGGAAAACTTCCGCAAGATGCTGCTGGCCATGGCGTCGGACGTGCGCGTCATCCTCATCAAGCTGGCCGACCGCCTGCACAACATGCGCACCCTCGAGCACATGACCGACGCCAAGAAGCGCCGGATCGCCTCCGAGACCATGGAAGTGTACGTGCCGATCGCGCACCGCCTCGGCCTGAACAATATCTACCGCGAGCTGCAGGACCTGGCCTTCTCGCACCTCTACCCGCTGCGCTACCGTACCCTGGCCAAGGCGGTCAAGGCGGCGCGCGGCAACCGCCGCGAAGTCGTCAAGAAAATTCTCGAATCGGTCAAGACCACCCTGGCCACCGCCGGACTCGAAGCCGAAGTCTACGGGCGCGAGAAAACCCTGTATGGCATCTACAAAAAAATGCGCAGCAAGCGCCTGTCGTTCTCGCAGGTGCTCGACGTCTACGGGTTCCGGGTCGTGGTCGACAATTTCGCCAACTGCTATGTGGCGCTGGGGACCCTGCACGGCCTGTACAAGCCCATGCCGGGCAAGTTCAAGGATTACATCGCCATCCGCAAGCTCAATGGCTACCAATCGCTGCACACCACCCTGATCGGCCCCTACGGCACGCCAGTCGAATTCCAGATCCGCACCCAGGAAATGCACCGCACCGCCGAATCGGGCGTGGCGGCCCATTGGCTGTATAAAAACGGCGACTCCAACCTGTCGGACCTGCAGCAGCGTACCCACGCCTGGCTGCAGTCGCTGCTCGACATCCAGCAGCAGACGGGCGACTCGGCCGAGTTCCTCGAGCACGTCAAGGTCGACCTGTTCCCCGATTCCGTGTACGTGTTCACGCCCAAGTCCAAGATCATCGCGCTGCCGCGCGGGGCCACGGCGCTGGACTTCGCCTATACCATCCACACCGGCATCGGCGACCATACCGTGGCCGTCAAGATCAACCACGAGGCGGCGACCTTGCGCACCGAACTGCGCAACGGCGACATCATCGAAATTGTCACCGACCCCAATTCGCGCCCCAGCCCGACCTGGCTGGCGTTTGTCCGCACCGGCAAGGCCCGTTCGGCCATCCGCCACCACCTGCGCACGATCAACCTGAACGAATCGGTCGAGCTGGGCCAGGAATTGCTGGCGCAAGCGCTCACCGCGCTCAATATCCGGCCCGACCTGCCGGAGGCCACCGTCGAAAAGCTGCTCAACGAATCGTCGGCCAACACGATGGACGAGCTGTACGCCGACATCGGCATTGGCAAGCGCATGGCGGCGCTGGTAGCGCGCCACATCTTCGGTCTGATCGACGACGACCTGGCGGCCATGCCGTCGACCCTGCACCAGGCGGCCGGCGAACTCGATCCCGTCACCATTTACGGCGCCGAAGGCGTCTCGGTCCAGCTGGGCGCCTGCTGCCTGCCGATTCCCGGCGACCAGGTCATTGGCCAGCTACGGCGCGACCAGGGCCTGATCGTCCACACCCACGACTGCGTGGCGGCCAAGCGCACCCGCGCCAAGGAGCCGGACCGCTGGATTCCCGTGCAGTGGGGCGCCGAAGTGAACCGCCGCTTCGATTGCCGCATCCGCCTGCTGATCAACAACGAAAAGGGCATTCTGGCGCGCGTGGCGGCCGAGATCGGCGAATCGGATGCCAACATCTCGTACGTGGGCATGGACGAGGACGACGAACACGTCATGACCCAGTTGCGCTTCACGATCCAGGTCAAGGACCGGGTCCACCTGGCGCACCTGATCCGCAACCTGCGCGGCGTGGCCGGCGTCACCCGGGTCGAGCGCGAACGCACCTAAGTCCGCGCCTCACGCCAGCAGCGTGGCGGCGCGGTTGCGGCCCTGTTCCTTGGCGATGTACAGCGCCCGGTCGGCGCGTTCGAACAGCGCCTCGTACGCTTCCCCTTCGTGCATCTGGGTCAGTCCGAAACTGGCCGTCATCGCCAGTGCCGCGTCCAGTTCGCTGCCTTCGACCTGGGCGCGGATGCGCTGCGCAATGGCCAGTGCCGCCTCCATCCCGATACCGGGCAGCAGCGCGACAAATTCGTCGCCACCCACCCGGCCCAGCATATCGGTCGGCCGCAGGCAGCTCTGGGCGATCGCGCAGACCTGGCGCAGCGCGCGGTCGCCCGTCGGGTGGCCGAACAGGTCGTTGATCTTCTTGAAGTAGTCGATATCGAACACGATCAGCGCCAGCGGCTGGCCGGTGCGGCTGCAGCGATCGATTTCCGTGCGCGCCTGGCGCACCAGGCCGGCGCGCGACGCAGCCCCGGTCAAGTCATCCGTTTCGGCCACGCGGCGCAGCTTGTCGTTGTCGGAGATCAGGGTCGGCAGCGCCAGTCCGAACAGGGCGTTGGCAGCGATCACATTGATGGCGAACTGGTACACCATCACGAACTCGCGCAGCTCGAACACATGCACCAGCAGGGCAATCATGAAGCTGCCCAGCGCAACGGCCAGCACATTGAAGAACGCCGGTTCGGTGCAGGCAATCCACATGTACGGAATCACCAGGAAAAAGATTGCAAAGGCGCTGTTATGCGAACGCGTGGCATAGGCCAGCGCCATGGAACCGGCCAGCAGCACCAGCGTGAGCATCAGCTTGTACTTGAAACGCGGCGTGGCCGCCTGGTGGCGCAGCTGGAACGTGGTGCCAAGGCGCGCGGCCGCGCGCGGATAGAGCGCGCCCAGCAAGGCGGCAAAGAAGGGGGCCAGCACGATCACGCCCGCCATGTCGCCGATCCAGTACGGCAGCCAGGTGGTGGCCACGTCGCGGGCAGGCATCATGCCGGTGGCGACCAGCACCCACATGCCCAGGCCCATGGCCATGAGCGAGGTCAGCGCGGCGATCAGCAGGAACGTCAGGACCAGGGTGGGCAGCTCGCCGCGGCCGCGCACCGCGATTGCGCGCAGCAGGTGCGCGCCGGCGGCGTAGCTGCCGATGTGGGCAAGCCCAAACAGCAGCCCGGCCCAGGTCAGGTCGGTACGGCTGAGCGGCAAACCGTATTGTTCGCCAACCCAGATCGTGACGATCACGCAGCCGGCAGTCAGGCCGGCGACAGTGCGCAGTCCATCGAGCAAGACCACGGCAAACGTCAACCCCGCCACCGGGAACCAGACGCTGGCATGCTCGGTGTATTCCACCAGCCTGCCCAGCTGCCAGACCAGGACCCAGACCACTGCCAATGCCACGCTGCGCAGGACCGCCGAGCGCATGATGGCATCGAGCGAGCGCGCGCCGCGCAGTCGTGCCAGGGTGTCGGCCTTGCCCTCGCCGGCGCTGTCGGCGCCAGGGCGCTGGCCGATCACTGTCGTGCCCGCTCGGCAAGCGCCAGCGCGCGCAGCAGCGTCGATACGTGAGAGAAGGACGGATGTGACATGGATTCCCGGGAGTTCAAATCAATGAAATAATTTCAATATTGAAATTTAAATTGCACCAAAGATACGCGACAGCCAGTAAAACAGTATCCCCAACGGCGCTGCGACTGTCAATCAATTCGGCAGCGCATGCGCACGCAGTGCCAGGATGCGGTCGAACGCGGCGCACGCGCCTGCGCAGGCGGCATCGATCTGGTGCGCATCGGTGACCTCGCGCCGCAGCGCCAGCATGAAACTGCGCCAGCGCGGTCCGGGCCCGTCCGGCGCGCCGCGCAGATAGTCCAGCGGATGGGGCGCCAGCGGCCCGGCCAGGCGCTGATACAGGACGGCGCCGCCCAGCTGGGCGCCTTCGATCACATAGCTCACACCCCAGCGGTAGGCAGCGCTGGCGCCTGCCGGCCACGGCGCTTGCGGCGCCGGCGCGCCGGCGGCGGGCGGCATGCAGGGATGGGCCAGATCGGCCTCGATCAGCAGGCTGCGGCGCACTGCCGGCGGCGCCGCGGGGCCTTGCGGACCGTCCGCGTAACCGGCCAGCCAGTGCTCGAGCGGCACCAGCCAGGCATGCAGCATGGCGAGATGGTCGCGATAGTCGTGCAAGCCGGGCGCAGCGCCGCCAATGGCCAGCGTGCGGTCGAGTTCCGCATGGCGCGCGGCGGTGGCGCGGCGCAGGGCGGCAAGCACGTCCGCTTGCGCCAGTTGAGGCTGGGAAGAAATGGCAATCTCCGAGGGAAAGTTGCCAATAGTTTAGCGTTGACGCCCTACCCGGGCGCGCACGATTCAGAACGTGCTGTTCAGGGTCAGGCGCAGCGAACGCGATTCGATCGGATGGAAATGGATGTCGTCGTGCGCCTGCGTCTCGCCTGCCAGGCGCGACGCGTAGTAATAATCGATGGCAGAGTCGCGCCGGTTGGCCAGGTTGAAGCCTTCGAACTCGACGCGCAGCGTGCCGCTGATGCGGTAGCCGATGCGGCCATTGATGGTCGAGGTGGCGCGCGAGCGCACGGCATTGTTCTCGATCAGCGGACGCGGCCCGAAGTAGCGCCATTGGAGCGCACCGAACCAGGGCCCCACATGGTCGAACGCCAGCGCGACCGACGCGACCCCTTCCACGGCGCCGGGAATGCGGTTGCCGGCCGGGTCGTTGCCGCGCAAGCGCGCGCGCGCAAATGCGACGTCCGCGTCGATCGTCAGCCAGCGGTTCGGCTTGTAGTAGTTGGACAATTCCACGCCCGTGCGCCGGCTCGGCCGCCCCGCTTCGGTGGTGCCGGCGTCGCCGGCGAACACCAGCTCGGAGGCGACATCGAGGCGGTATAGCGACAGCGTGCTTTGCAGGCCCGGCAAGGCTTCGCTGCGCACGCCCACTTCCACGCCGGTGGCGCGCGCCAGCGGCGTGACGGGGTCGGCGGCCTGGCCGCTTTTCGGGTCGATGCGCAAGGTCGTGCCGCGCGCATCGTTGCTGTGAAAGCCGCGCCCCGCATTCAGATACAGCTCGGTCTTGTTCCACGGTCCGGCAATCAGGCTCAGGGTCGGGCTGACCCGGCTGGCGCTGCGCTTGCCCGAGTTGGCATCCAGGTCGCTGTCGACCCGGAAGCGATACAGGTCGGCGCGCACGCCCGCCACCGAGCGCAAGCGCGGATGCCAGCGCGCTTCGCGCTCGTAGAACACGGCCGCGCTGGTCTCGACAATGTGGTCTTCCCGCGTGGTCGACAGGCGCCGCCGCGCCACCGTGTTGTACAGCCCGTTGTGAATGTCATCGTTCTGGACCTGCAAGCCGAGGCGCTGCTCGTCCCAGCGATGCTCGACATTGAGGGCGCTGGTGATGCGCCGGTCCGGCTGGCTGAACTGGTCGCCATTGACGGGGTCGTCCAGGAAATAGGTGAAGTTGGAATACAGGTCGAGCCGGCTGGCCACCAGCGAGGCCTCGACGCTGGTCGCACCATGCGCGCCCCTGGCGCGCCAGGCGCCCGACACACTGGTGCGGCTGGACGTGCCGCCGTCGGTGGGGTCGACGCCATCGAAGCGGCCCAGGCGCCCATCCTGCACCGCGCGCAGCGGTATCTGGTCGGTGGCACGCCAGCTGGCCCGGTAAGCCATGGCGCTGACGTTAAAGCCGTTGGCGGCGTCGCCCTGGCTGTAGCGCAGCACGCCATTGATCTTGCTGAAATCGTCGCCCCGGGTAAACGGCCCGTCATTGTGAAACAGTTCGAGCGCATACAGCACATGGCCACCGATCGCATGGGGCGAATCGGCCAGCAGCACGCGCCGGAAACCGTTTTGTCCGACACCGACGCTGGCGATGCCGTCGCCCAGTTCGTCGGCGTAGCGCACGGCCACCGCACCGGCCGCGCCAAAATCGCCCTGGTCGGCGCGATACGGGCCCTTGCGGTAATCGAGCCGCTCGGCCAGTTCCGGGATCATGAAATTGAGGTCAGTCCAGCCCTGGCCGTGCGCGTGGCTGCGCTGGTTGACGAGCATGCCGTCGACCGTGGTGCGCAAGTCCGTTCCATGGTCCAGGTTGAAGCCGCGCAGATAGAACTGGTTGGCCTTGCCTTCTCCACTGTGCTGGCTGACGATCAGGCCGGGCGTTGCCTCCAGCAGTTCGGCCGGGCGGTACACGGCGCGCGCTTCGAGCTGCTGCAAGGTCACCACGCCGGCGCTGGCCGAGTCGGCCACGCCGATGCCACTGGTGCGCGAAGCGCTGATGACGACCGACTGCGGCGCACGGTCAGTCTCTTCGGCGGCAACCAGGGGAATGGCGAAACACAGCAGGCAAGGTAGAAGACGTGACATCGGGGGCAATTCTGGAAGGGGGATCGTAGCGTATATACGACGCGATCGCGCTTGCGGTTTCAACGATCTGCAAACACCTTGCGCGTCAATACGCAGTGTGTCAGCATCGGAACGTTATTATTTTAAGGCAATGTTTTATGGCAACGTCATTCAACGGCATCGGGACCACATTCTACGGCCAGTGCGACTTTGAGGAAGATGCGTCTTTCGTCACGACCAAATGGTTCATCATCGGCTTCTTTCCCCTGGTTCCCCTGTCGAGCCTGCGCGTGCGGTATGCCGAATCGACCGGCTTTTTCAGCGCCGGCACCTCGTACGAAGTGCTCGCGGAGATGCCGCTGCACGGCATGCAGGTCATCAAGACGTGGCTGTACGTGGCGCTGCTGATCGGCCTGGCGGTGACCCTGCTGGACAACCAAAAAGTCAACCCGGGCGTGCAAGTGACGCTGCTGGTACTGGCCGCGGCGCTGCCGACGATCCTGCGCCAGGTTGCCAAACGCAGCATCGCGGCCGCCCCGCCCGCGCCGCCACCACGGCGCCGCGAACGCGCCGCTGCGCCGTTGCCGGCCGGGGTCAAGATCACCACCTGTCCCAAGTGCGCCTACACGCGCAAACCCGACGACTATGCGCCCGACTGGCAATGCCCGAGCTGCAAAGTCGCCTACAACAAGGTGATGGTGAGCGATACGGTCGCTTGAAGCGGCCGCGCCGTCAGTGCGCGACCTGGCGGTGCATGCGGCGCAGCCCCAGCCAGACGGCCGCCACCAGCAGCGGAATCATGACGCCGGTCAGCACGTCCGGATTGACGGGCACGCCGGCGGCCTTGAGCGCCTTGCCGGCATAGCTGACCAGCCCGATCGAATAGTAGGAAATCGCCACCACCGACAAGCCTTCGACTGCCTGCTGCAAGCGCAGCTGCTGGGCCGCGCGCGTGTTGAGCGACTCCAGGATGCGCCGGTTCTGCTGTTCCTGCACGATGCCCACGCGCGTGCGCAGCAAGTCGTTGGTGCGGCCGATCCGCTCGGCCAGCGCCTGCTGCCGGCGCACCATCGATTCGCAGGTATTCATGGCGGGCGCCAGGCGCCGGTCCATGAATTCGCCAATCGTGGGCACACCGGGAATGCGCGTTTCGCGCAATTCCTCGATGCGCGCCTGTACCAGCGCGTAATACGCTTTCGATGCCGCAAAGCGGTAACTGTTTTCCAGCGCCAGCTTTTCCATGCGGGCAGCGAGCGACGTGATGTCCTGCAGCAGCGCACTTTCATCGTCCGGCCCGTCGGACGCGCCGGCAGCGGTCTTGTCATGCATGCCCAGCGACAGGCGCGCCAGTTCGGTCTCGATGGCGTTGAGCACCGGGGCGGCCTGCTGGGCATGGGGCAGGCCCAGCAAGGCCATCATGCGATAGGTTTCGATTTCCAGAACACGCTGCACGAGACGCCCGGCCTGCTGATACTGCATGCCCAGGTCTTGCACCACCACGCGCCCGAAGCCGTCGGGGGCGATGGCGAAATCGGTCCACACGCGCGCGACGCTCTGGCTGTCGGTTCCCACCAGCAGGTTGGCGCCGAACAAGGCGCGCATCTCCGCCAGCCCGGCATCGGTCTGCTGCAGCACCACGTGGGTGGCCGCCATGACGGTGCCGTGCAAGCCATGCAGCCATTTCTCGGGCACGTGGCGCAGGGCGACCTGGTCGAACGCCTGGGCCAGGGGGCCGGCGGCGCGCTGCTCGGCAAACGTGTAGGTGGAAAATTCGGTATGCGCTTCCCACTGCAGGCGGAAGGCGCCGAAATCATGGAAGAAATACTTGGCGTCCAGATGGGGACCGGCCACGCCGAAATACTGGCATAGCGAACTGAGCAATTCATGCTGGAAAGCGGCATGGGCGCCCTGGGCGCCCAGCTCGCTGCGGTCGTACACCGCCAGGTGGGTCAGCGTTTCGGCGCCATGCAGGCGAAGGGAGGGGCGGGAATGGACTTCGGCCGCCAGGGGTATGCGCAGGAAGTGATTCAGGCTGCTGTGGGCAATCGACATCGACAACTCGCTAAGTAATGGAAATCAATCCCCGGCGGGCGGCGGATACTGCACGCTCAGCACCTCGAGTTCTTCGGCGCCCAGCGGCGTCTGCAGCGTCACGACATCGCCCTCGCGCGCCTTGGTCAAGGCCCGCGCCACCGGCGACACCCAGCTGATCTTGCCCTTGAGCGGATCGAGTTCGTCAATGCCGACGATGGTGACGGTGTGCTCTTCGCCTGCGGCATTGCAATAGCCCACCGTGGCGCCGAAGAAAATCTGGTCATTCCCGAAATGCATGCTCGGGTCGACGACGGCGGCCGAGTCCATGCGCTTGGTCAGAAAGCGGATGCGCCCGTCGATCTGGCGCAGGCGCCGCTTGCCGTAGATATAGTCGCCGTTTTCCGAGCGGTCGCCATTCGACGCGGCCCAGTGCACGACCTTGACGATCTCGGGACGCTCGACGTCGATCAGGTGCAGCAGTTCATCCTTGATGCGCTGGTAGCCGGCCGGCGTGATGTAATTCTTGGACCCGGCCGGAATCGCCTGCGCCAGGGCAGCGGCTTCCTCGTCGTCATCATTGTCCGACTCTTTGACAAAAGCTTTATTCATGGCCTTTATTGTAACGGCGCACAGGCATCCTGTCCGGGCGATACCGATGCGAATGCCTTCGCCTGGTTTGGTGTATCACTTCACGACGGCAATAATCGGTCCCAGCGGTGCACCCGCATCGCGCCGCCCCAGCGCGCGCGAGTACAGGCTCGACACGGAGCCATCGAAATACAAGGCGTTGCGGCAATGAAGCGTGTCTCGGAAGAACACTGCAAGTTCATGAAAGGTGACGGGATGGTTGCTGATGACAAACACCACCTTGCCATCGGCCACCCCGACGCCGTTGCGCACGAAGCGCGAAATCGATTCCGGATCGAACGCCGGATGAATCTGGCCGTCGATCACCAGCATGGGCCCGGACTGGGTCGCCAGGCGCACCTCCTTGACCCCGGCTGCATACGCCTGCGATGTCAGCACTTGCGGTCCTTGCTTGCCGATCAGGAACACGCCATTTGGCTTGAGGAAGAAATTGCCCTTGCCGTCGGCCAGATTGAGCGGCGCCAGCTCGCGCCCGTCCTGCACCAGCAAGCCGACCGGCTGGAAGTCCGCATGGTACATGCCGGCATTGAAGGCCAGGTCGAGCTGACCGCCCTGCCCCGCCAGCCAGGACGCCAGGCGCGCGAAGCCCTTGAACGGCTTTCCCGCTTCGTCGTTGAGAAACAGTTGCAGATTCTCGCGGGCCGGATCGACGGTGACGACGGTAAAGCGGCTGTCGGCCGCATGGCAGGTCAGCGCGAGCAGCGACCCGCACAGGGAGAGGAGCAGTTTTTTCATGTCGCCAGTGTAGCGTTTTCCGCGCTGCGCAACAGCGCTGCCCGGCGCCCCCATTTTCCCGTATGATACTTTCCATCGTTCCCAGCCGACAATCCGATGCGACCAGCGCCTCCCTCCCACGCCGACGTCACCCAGGCCATTGTCAGCAACACGCCCGGACTGGTCTACCAGTTCATCCTGTACGCCGACGGCAGCGTCGATTTCCCCTACCTGAGCGACGGCTGCGCGGCCCTGCTTGGCATGCCGGCGCGCGAACTGCAGCAACACCCGCAGCGCTTTCTCGAACTGATCATGCCGGACGACCGCAAGGGCTACCTGGAATCGATGCGCGCCTCGGCAGCGGCCCTGAGCGGGTGGAACTGGGAAGGCCGCATCTGGATCGACGAATACAACGACCAGAAATGGATCAACCTGCGCTCGACCCCGCGCGCCCTGCCCGAACCGGCTGGCAGCGTGCACTGGCAAGGCATCATGACCAACATCACGGCCAGCAAGCTCGAGCAGCTGGAAACGACGCGCTCGCGCGCCCGCCTGGCCGAGCTGACCGCCCACATCGAGCAAGTCAAGGAACAGGAACGCACGCGCATTGCCCGCGAAATCCACGATGACCTGGGCGGCAACCTGACCGCCATCAAGATGGCCTTGATGATGCTGACCCAGCGCCTGCCGGCCGACGAACCGCAACTGCGCGAGCGCGCCGATTATGTGGACGCCCTGGTCGACCGCACCATCGAATCGATCCACCGCATTTCGCTCGACCTGCGCCCCTCCATGCTCGACCTGGGCATCGTCGCCGCGCTGGAATGGCAGAGCCGCGAATTCGAAAAGCAGAACGGCATCTCGTGCGCCTTCAGCGCCAATGAAAAGGAAATCGACCTCAGCCTCGATCACGCGACGGCGCTGTTTCGCATCTTCCAGGAAGCGCTGACCAATATCGCCAAGCACGCCAGGGCCAGCAAGGTCACTGTGCGCCTGCTGCGCTCGCGCCAGTACGTCACGCTCACGATTGCCGACAATGGCGTCGGCATGGTCCAGGCGGACCGCAGCAAGCCGCACTCGTTCGGGCTGCGCGGCATGAACGAACGCGCCCGCGCACTCGGCGGCACCATGGCCTTGTCGCCCGCGCCCGACGGCGGTACGCTCGTCACCATCAAAATTCGGCTCAGTTCCGCCAGAACGACGATAATGGAGACTGCAACCGAACCCAGTAAAAAGCACCAATGAGCGAAAAAGCGACCATCCGAGTATTTATCGCCGACGATCATGCGATCGTGCGCGAAGGTCTGAAACAGATTCTGGCCGAGTCGCCCGACATCATCGTGGCGGGCGAAGCGGAAAACGGCCTCGATGCCGTCAAATTGTTTCGCAAGTCCAAGTGCCACGTGATGCTGCTCGACATTTCGCTGCCCGACCGCAGCGGCATCGACGTGCTCAAACTGGTCAAGAAGGAAAACCCGGAGCTGGCCGTGCTGATGCTGTCCATGCACCGCGAAGACCAGTACGCGATCCGCTCGCTCAAGGCTGGCGCGGCCGGCTACCTGACCAAGCAGAGCGCGCCGCGCGAACTGGTCACGGCGATTCGCCAGGTCGCGAGCGGGCAAAAATACGTGAGCGCCGCCCTGGCCCAGGAATTGGCCAGCGCCCTTGGCGAAGACCATGAGACGGCGCTGCACGACACCCTGTCCGACCGCGAATACCAGACCCTGACGATGATTGCCTCGGGCAAGACCGTCAGCGCCATCGCCGAGGAATTATCACTGTCGGTCAAGACTATCAGCGAATACCGCGCGCGCGTGCTGGTCAAGATGAAGCTCAAGAATTCCGCCGAGCTCACCCATTACGCGATCAAGAACCAGCTTATCGAATAGCCTGCCGGTGGCGCCAGTTTATGCCTAAAGGAAATGGTTTTTTTATGCCTTTACTCAATGAATGTTAGACTGGATGCTTGCTTATCATAGGCACACTGCGTACTTCGACCAAGGCACTCGTTCGTCATGTCCACCACCAAACCACCAGGCGCGGCGCCGGAAAATCCGGCCGATATTGCACGCGAAGCATTCAAGCGGCTGGCGATCCGCCGCATCGCCCCGACGCCGCAAAATTACACCATCATTTACAACGAAATCGCCGGCATCGAGGAACCCGCCGCGCCCGAACCGGCCGCGCTGGCGGACGTGCCTGCCGAACCGGCCGACGATGGCGCCGCCCTCATGCTGGCCGACTTTGCCGGCAAGCTGAGCGAACAGCCGGGCGAGCTGGCCGAGTTCGGCCGCCGCTTCCAGCGCGCCGCCAAGGCACGCGACTGGGATGGCTTTGCCCGCAACCTGAGCCAGTTTGTCGACAAGCACGCGCGCAAGCCGAACACCATCGAACTGGCGGCACCGCCCGAACAGGCCGACGCCAAGCAATTGCGCGAGATGCTGGCGCGCAGCCTCAGTTTCGCCGTCGCCTCGCTGCTCGACGGCTCGCCCGAGCTGGTGGCCGAAGCCGAAGCGCTGGGCGCGGAACTGCGCGTGCCGCGCGACGAAGCGGCGCTGGCCGAGCTGTCGGCCCGCCTCAAGCAGCTGTGCTACCGGATCGAGATCAAAACGGGCGACATGGCAGAGCAGCACGAATTGTTGTTGCGCCTGTTTAAACTCTTGCTGGAAAACGTGTCCGAGCTGCTCGATGAAGACAGCTGGCTGCGCGGCCAGGTCGACGTGGTGCAAGCCCTGATCGAAGGTCCGATCGACACGCGCGCGCTGGAAGAAGCGACGCGCAGCCTGAAGGAAGTCATCTACAAGCAGGGGCAGCTCAAGCACAGCCTGTCGGACGTCAAGATCACCGTCAAGAACATGATGATGACCTTTATCGACCGGCTCGGATCGGTGGCGACCTCGACTGGCGACTACCACGAGAAAATTGGCGGGCTGTCGGAACGGATCAGCCATGCCACCAATATCACCGACCTCAACACGATCATGGACGAATTGCTGCGCGAAACGCGGGCGATCCAGACCGAAGCGCTGCAATCGCGCGACCGCATGATCCTGGCGCGCCAGGAAGTGCAGGAAGCCGAACAGCGCATCCATGAGCTCGAAGCCAAGCTGCAGCACATGAGCGAACTGGTGCGCGAAGACCAGTTGACGGGCAGCCTCAACCGGCGCGGACTGGACGATGTATTCGACCGCGAATCGGCGCGCGCGGACCGGCGCGGCACGCCCCTGTGCATCGCCCTGCTCGACCTGGACGACTTCAAGCGGCTCAACGATACCTATGGCCACCAGGCCGGCGACGGCGCCCTCAAGCACCTGGTCAAGATCGTCAAGGGCACCTTGCGCTCGATGGATGTGATTGCCCGCTACGGCGGAGAGGAATTCCTCATCTTGCTGCCGGAAACCACCGTCGACGCCGCGTCGCAGACCATGACGCGGGTGCAGCGCGAGCTGACCAAGCACTTCTTCCTGCACGATAACGAGAAAGTGCTGATTACCTTCTCGGCCGGGGTGGCGCTGCGCGAGCCGAACGAAGACCAGGCCGCGCTGGTCAAACGTGCGGACAAGGCCATGTACGAAGCGAAAAAGACCGGCAAGAACCGGGTGGTGGTCGCACCCTAGCGGCCGGCGCGGGCCGCCTTACTTGCCCAGCCGCCCCTCGATGCGCCGGTCGGGCGTGAACCAGATGACGGCAACGAGAATATAGACGGCAAAGCCCAGCCACGGGTGGACGAAGGATAGTCCCACGCCGGCCGGGTAGAACAGCAGCGACAGCTTGCCTTTCCTGTCGCTGCCGATGGCGTCGGCCAGGACCTTGTTATCGCTGGCGCGGCTGGTCAGGCAATGCACCAGCAGCGAATACGCCACCGCGCACATGAACAGCACCACGCCATAGGCCGCGACCGGCATGGTGGCGAAATGGTTCTCGCCCATCCAGCCGGTGACGAACGGGATCAGCGACAGCCAGAACAGCAGGTGCAAATTAGCCCACAGCACGCCGCCGCTGATGTGGTTCACCGCGTGCAGCAGGTGGTGGTGGTTGTTCCAGTAGATGCCCACGTAGATGAAGCTGAGCACATAGCTGAGCAGCACCGGCATGAGCGGCCACAACGCGGCGAAGGTCTCGCCGTGCGGCACCTTCAGTTCGAGCACCATGATGGTGATGATGATGGCGATGACGCCATCGCTGAATGCTTCGAGTCGATTCTTGCCCATCGTTTGACTTTCTATTTATTGCGCTACGAATGCATACGGACTAAACAACATCTCGTTTTCGTGATCGCAACCAGACATATGCGATCAAGGAGTAAATCAGCCAAGCAAGCAGAATACCTGCGAAAAAAGCCAAGAAGTTTAACGGCGTGCCTTCCATTGTCGGTCTCTCAGCGGTGCCAATGTTATGCAAAGGAGTCAGGCTTTGAAGAAATGTATTCGGCCAGACGAGCGCGCTTGAAAGCAGGGGGTACTGTAGCTTACTCGCAGTGAACGCGAGAATGTTCAGTCCAAGCGTCACCAGAAATCCAACCACGATGGCAATGACGGATCGGAAGCGGGAATCTAACTGATTGAACATAGGCAGTCCGTTGATGGGTGATTCGCATCCTGGAGCTTGTTCCAGTAGATGCCGACGTAAATAAAGCTGAGCACATAGCTGAGCAGCACCGGCGCCAGCGGCCACAACGCGGCGAAGGTCTCGCCGTGCGGCACCTTCAGTTCGAGCACCATGATGGTGATGATGATCGCGATGACGCCATCGCTGAATGCTGCTAGCCTACCCTTGCCCATCCATCCTTCCGTGGTGCAGTAACGTTGTCGGGCCGATTACGGCGCGTCCATTCATCGGCGACATCGCCCATGTTCTTCCGTTTCCCGATTCGAATCCACGCCATGAACTCCCGGTCAAACTTGAAGTCGTCGCCGCATTCACTTTGCAGGAAGCGACGCACGTTTTGTGTATTCGCATATGCATCGTCGACCTCGACTTCCCGGGTGATCGCGTCAGCATGCCAGTGAAAGGACATGTCGTGCTCCATTAGAGTAGGGTATTGACCTAACCGTCAGTTGCAGCGCTGTTTCAGCAAACGCCCCCCAGTATCGCCGAACACCGGCGGCAACGACAAGACACCCAACTCGTCAGGCTGAGAATGATGGGCAGTCCCTACGGATGCGCATTCGCGTTCGATGTGCGCCTCGATGTGCAAATGGCACTATCGCAATCAGTTGCACTGTCGAAAAACTTTACATGACCGGCGTACGAATATTGACGGATTGCAATATGGTCTTGATTTAAAACAATAAATATTTCCTGGTACGAATATTGCTCCACATCCTGTACCACTTACACAAAGGAAATAATAATGAAGGTTTCGAAATTGGCTTCCAACTCACGCGTACTCAAGGCAGCCACGACAGCCGTGCTGTCGGCCATGGCCTTGTATGCAGGCGCAGCCCAAGCATCGGTCGTCTACGACGATTCGGTCTCGGGCAAAGTCACCGTCACGTGGGACGAAAGCTTCACCATGAACACCGGCAAAACTGGCGTGTCCACCTATCTTTTCTTGGTCGTGGATAATCTGTTTACCACCGCCGATGGGCAAGCCTGGGGTTTCGACGCCATGTCGCAAACCGTCTCGATCAATGGCGGCGCTGCACAGTCCGTTGCAAACTGGTACGGTTGGCAGTATCGCGGTGGTGCCGAAGGCGGCCACTATGACAATCTCGATGGCTTGTATGGTCTTGTGGTAAGCAGTCTCCCTTCGTTTGCGGCAGGCGACACCTTCCGCTGGATCGGCAGCCAGACCGTCAGCGCCGACAGCATCCGCCGCATGCCAGACCTGGCAAACGGCAGCTTGACCTCGACGTTCATCGCCAACTACAACGGCGTTTATTCCAACGTGAACACGGTGGCCGTGCAAACCCAATCCGGCGACGTGCCTGAACCTGGCGTTGCCGCACTGATGGGCCTGGGCCTCGTCGGACTCGGCCTCAGCCGTCGTCGTCGTGCGCCGCTGCGCGCCGCCAGTATCTAAGTCAGTTCAGTTGTTCAGCGCATACGCCGGCGGCGTATGCGCTGCGTCCTCCCGCTTCCTGTCCCCGGCCGCCTCGCGGCCCGCATTCACGGCCCCCACGGTCGCCGAAATGCTCTCTCGCAACGTTTTCCCGCGACTCATCACCCCGCTCACGCTTTCGGTCAAGCAAGACCGCTAACCGGGGGCGCGACCTCGTTGCGCTCCATCGCAACGTTGCGGGTGGTGATAGGTTCGCCGCACTCCGAGCACACACTGCCCGGCCGTGTCAGTTTCCCGCAGGTGGTATGGCGCAGGGCAAATGGCGGCACTTCTTCGCACGGCATCCAGTCTTCGGCAAAGCGCCACAAGGCCAGCAAGGAGGGAAACAGCGCCATGCCCGCCTTGGTGAGGCGGTAGTCGTAACGCACAGGCCGGTCCTGGTACTGCTGTTTGGAGACGATGCCCGCCTCGATCATGCGCGCCAGCCGATTGCTCAAGATGTTGGTCGCCGCCCCGGTACTTTTTTGCAGCTCGTCGAAACGCTGCGGCCCGCGAAACAGGGCGCGCAAGGCCAGCAAAATCTTTTCATCCCCGACCAGACCGGCGGCGCGCGCGATCGGGCAGGCATTGAGGTCGGCAGTTTTTTTCATGGAATCGATTTTAGTCACTTGCAAATCAAAAGTAAATGGTCTACCATGCATTTGTCGCTTGCATTTTGCAAGTTACTTTCCAGCAGCGGTGCATAGCGCGCCGCCGGATCGCACCGTTGACCAACTATTGAGGAGTATTAGCATGAAAGCATTCACCACCATCGCCACCCTGGGCCTGCTGACCGTGTCGCTCAACGCCGTCGCCGGCGATATCGACAGTGTGACCGTCAAGGGCAATGCGGGCGCCAGCCGCGCCCAAGTGCAAGCCGAGCTGCAGGCGGCGTTTGCCCGCCACGAGATTGTGCATGGCGATCTGCTGGTCTTGCGCGAATTGCTCGCGCCAGCCGCCGAACAGCGACAAGTTGCCACTGCAGCGCCAGCGCCAGTGACGAGCGTGGCTGCAACAACGGCGCCATCAGCCAAGACGGCGAGCGGCCGCTAATGACGGCAGCCTGCGGTGCCGCAACTGGCCCGGTCGGCCGGCACCGCGCTGCCAGCTTACTTCGCGGTCTGTTCGAGCGGTAAGCTAGCAAACCCTTGCTTGATGCATTGACCAACGACCTCCCGCGTGCCCTTCGCTTCGCAGGTATCGAGCAGCTTCTTTACTTGCGCCATCACGTCGGGCTGTTGGTAAGGGACGAATTTCGACTCATGCAGGGCGGCGACGCAGGACACGGCAATGTAACTGCCCTTGGTGTAGGGTTGATAACCGGGCAGTTTCTCGGACAATCTAATCCAGGGCATCAATAGCTGCAGCGCCGTGTCATCGATTTTCCCTTTGAAGACCGTGTTCGTCGCTGCCACGGCGGGGGGAATGCTCTCTTGCAGGGATTGACCCCGGCTCATTGATTCGGTTACGGCCTCGGTGATCACCGCCGCCCGCGCGCAAAACACGAGAGTGGCTTGGTCCGGCGCCGCCGCTTGCGCAGCGCTTGTGCCCATCAATACTGAAACCGTTACCCATGCCAGCGCTTTAATCATGTCTTCCTCAACTTAAGTCATTGCGAACACGGTCGGCAACGAGGCCCGCAACTTACCATGCGCCCCATGCAGGGTCAATCAAGCGAGGACCGCTATACTATGGCATTCGCCACTCTCGCGCCCTGCCATGCAAACCAAAAAGCCCGATGCGGCACGACTGGACAAGATCGTCGCCGATGCGCGCCGCGCCGCCGATACGCGCGAGCAAGGCTACCGCGAGCGCTCGCTCAAGATGTACCCATGGATCTGCGGGCGCTGCATGCGCGAATTCACGCATGCCAACGTGTCGCAGCTCACGGTGCACCACCGCGACCACAACCACAACAACAATCCGCCCGATGGCAGCAACTGGGAATTGTTATGCCTGTATTGCCACGATAACGAACATTCGCGCTATCTGGAAGCGGACCGCGGTCCGGGATTGCATGCCGATACCGTGCAGCCAGCAACACACAATCCCTTCGCCGCGCTGGCAGGATTGATCAAGAAAAAAGACGGCGCGTAACGCGCGCCGTGTCCCGCTGCGCCAGTGCGCGCAGCGGGCCAGTACAAATTCCCGCGCGCGCCCCTTCAGCAATCGTTTCCTGACGCCGTTATCAGTTCGAATGCGGCAATCCCGCATCCCTGTGCTTCTGCGGCACCGCCACTGCACGCACCACGCGCGCGTCGCCGCCGCATGGCCTTGCGCATCGCGCCGCTTCGCACAAGCGGCGCTGTCGTCGATCGTGCATGCCACGCCATGCGCGGTGCGCACTCGCCCATTGCACCCGTTCACGGGTCCGGGGGGCGTGCCGGCGCAAATAGTTAAACGCCGAACAGAGGGGTAATTACCCCTCTGTTCCCGGTAATGAAATCTGAAATCCGGCCGCCAAGGGCCGCTTTTCAGCGTGCCGACGCGGCCTGCGCCGCCGTTGCGGCCGATTTCACGCGCTCATCTTTTTCCACGGGTCTCCGTTACCAGCATCAACCACGGTTTGATTGCTCCGGAATGCAAGGGGCAGACCAAGGTCAACAAGGGCAAGGTAGCCCACCCGGTATTACCCGTCAGGAGATTCACATGACCGCAACGATCAACACCAACATCGCTTCCCTCAATTCGCAGCGCAACCTGAACCAGTCGCAAGGTGCCCTGTCGACTTCCCTGCAACGCCTCTCGTCCGGCCTGCGCATCAACAGCGCGAAAGACGACGCCGCAGGGCTGGCTATTTCGGAGCGTTTCACGTCCCAGATTCGCGGCCTCAACCAAGCTGCCCGCAACGCCAACGATGGCATCTCCCTGGCCCAGACCGCTGAAGGCGGCCTCGGAACCGCTGGCGACCTGCTGCAGCGTGTGCGTGAACTGGCTGTTCAGGCTGCCAACGGTACCAACTCGGCGTCCGACCGCGCCTCCCTGCAAAACGAAGTCGCCCAGTTGAAACAGGAATTGAGCCGCGTCGCCAACACCACCCAGTTCAACGGCCAGAACGTGCTCGACGGCACGCTCGCCGCCGCCCAGTTCCAGGTCGGCGCCAACGCCAACCAGACCATCACCGTGAGCATCGCCAGCGCCAAGGGTTCCGACATCGGTGCCAACAACCTGGAAACCTCGGCGGGCGTGGCCGACACCACCTCGAGCGGCGTGGCCACGGCAGCTGCGGCAACCTTTGCCGCCAACCGCGTCGCTACCCAAGTACTCACCATTGCCGGCAACGGCACCAGCGCCACCGCCAACGTGACCGCCGGCGATTCGGCCCTGAAAGTGGCCACCGCGATCAATGCCAATTCGCCCAGCACTGGCGTGACCGCGCTGGCCGCCACCGAAGCGACCCTGTCGGGCCTGGCCCTGGCCGGCACCGTCACGTTCGATCTGAAAGGCTCGAACGGCACCGCCGTGTCGATTGGCGCCACGGTGTCGTCGGTGACCGACCTGTCGGCCATTACCACCGCCATCAATGCGCAATCGGCCAATACCGGCATCTTCGCGGTCGGCAATGGCGCCAGCATCACGCTGCGCAATGAACAGGGCGAAGATATCCAGATCGCCAACTTCAACAACACCGCCGGCGCCGGCGGCACCATTGCCCTGACCGGCCGCGACGCCTTCTCGGCAGCGACCACCACGCCGGCCGTCGGTGCCGCCCAGACCCTGATCCCGGCCGGCAATGACAGCTCCACCGTCGGCGGCCAGGTCAAGTTCAGCAGCGCCAGCGGCTACACCGTCACCACCAACACGGCGGGCAGCCTGTTCGCGGCCACCACGCCGAATGCCTCGACCCTGTCGGCGGTGTCGGTGATCGATGTCAGCACGACCGAAGGGGCCAACGATGCACTGGCCGTAGTCGATGCTGCCCTGACCACGATCAACAACAGCCGCGCCTCGCTCGGTGCGATCCAGAACCGCTTTGCCGCCACCATCAACAACCTGCAAACCACGGCGGAAAACCTGTCGGCCGCGCGCAGCCGCATTCAGGACACCGACTTCGCCACGGAAACGGCGAATCTGACCCGCGGCCAGATCCTGCAGCAGGCCGGCACGGCCATGCTGGCCCAGGCCAACCAGCTGCCAAACGGCGTGCTGGCCCTGCTGCGCGGTTAATTTCGACCGCCGCAGAGCGAAAAGCGCGCCGGGGGCGCGCTTTTCGGACACTGGCACGATTTATTTTCTTGTTTTTAAGCCAAGAACAGAGGGGTAAACACCCCTCTATTCCCGTTCAAGAAGCGAAAAAAGGCGTCGTCTAGAGCTGCTCCCAAGGCAGTTTTGGCGATGCTTTTTTGTCATTTGTTGTCGGCTATGCATCGTCAAGCTTCGGCGCGACGCTCCGTAACCAGATTCAACTACGGTTTGATTGTCTCGGAGCGCAAGAGGCAGACCAAGGTGAACAAGGGGCAAGGCAGCCCAACCAGCATGACCCGCAATACCCAAGGAGATTTATCATGGCCGCAACGATCAACACCAACATCGCTTCCCTCAATTCCCAGCGCAACCTGAACCAGTCGCAAGGCGCACTGGCAACGTCCCTGCAACGCCTCTCGTCCGGCCTGCGCATCAACAGCGCGAAAGACGACGCCGCAGGGCTGGCTATTTCGGAGCGTTTCACGTCCCAGATTCGCGGCCTGAACCAGGCTGCACGCAATGCCAACGATGGCATCTCCCTGGCCCAGACCGCTGAAGGCGGACTCGGCACCGCCGGCGACCTGCTGCAGCGTGTGCGTGAACTGGCTGTCCAGGCTGCCAACGGTACCAACTCGGCGTCCGACCGCGCCTCCCTGCAAAACGAAGTGGCCCAGTTGAAACAGGAACTGAGCCGCGTGGCCAACACCACCCAGTTCAACGGCCAGAACGTGCTCGACGGCACACTCGCCGCCGCCCAGTTCCAGGTCGGCGCCAATGCCAACCAGACCATTACCGTGAGCATCGCCAGCGCCAAGGGCTCCGACATCGGCAGCAACAACCTGGAAACCTCGGCCGGTGTGGCCGACACCACCTCCAGCGGCGTGGCCACGGCGGCAGCGGCGACCTTTGCGGCCAACCGCGTCGCCACCCAGGTCATCACTATCGCCGGCAACGGTACCAGCGCCACCGCCAACATCACCGCCGGCGACTCGGCCCTGAAAGTGGCCGCCGCCATCAACCAGACTTCGCCAAGCACGGGCGTCACAGCCCTGGCCGCCACCGAAGCGACCCTGTCGGGCCTGGCCCTGGCCGGCACCGTCACGTTCGATCTGAAAGGCTCGAACGGCACCGCCGTGTCGATTGGCGCGACGGTGTCGTCGGTGACCGACCTGTCGGCCATTACCACCGCCATCAATGCGCAATCGGCCAATACCGGCATCTTCGCGGTCGGCAATGGCGCCAGCATCACGCTGCGCAATGAACAAGGCGAAGATATCCAGATCGCCAACTTCAACAACACCGCCGGCGCCGGCGGCACCATTGCCCTGACGGGACGCGACGCCTTCTCGGCAGCGACCACCACGCCGGCCGTGGGTGCCGCCCAGACCCTGATCCCGGCCGGCAATGACAGCTCCACCGTCGGCGGCCAGGTCAAGTTCGGCAGCGCCAGCGGCTACACCGTCACCACCAACACGGCGGGCAGCCTGTTCGCGGCCACCACGCCGAATGCCTCGACCCTGTCGTCGGTATCGGTGATTGACGTGAGTACGACCGAGGGCGCCAACGATGCGCTGGCCGTGGTCGACGCCGCCCTGACCACGATCAACAACAGCCGCGCTTCGCTCGGTGCGATCCAGAACCGCTTCGCCGCCACCATCAATAACCTGCAAACCACGTCGGAAAACCTGTCAGCCGCGCGCAGCCGCATCCAGGACACCGACTTTGCGATGGAAACGGCAAATCTGACCCGCGGCCAGATCCTGCAGCAGGCTGGCACCGCCATGCTGGCCCAGGCCAACCAGCTGCCAAACGGCGTGCTGGCCCTGCTGCGCCAGTAATGGCGATGGCGGACTGGCAACTACTAGCCGCTTTGGCAAGTTTCCAGTCCGCCGTCATGCGCTTTTTGACAAGAACAGCTTTTGAAAATAAAAATTATTTTGGGCTAAAGATTGGGAAAAAGCCGTCGTCAGACGGCGTTCAAATCAAAGAACTGAGGGGTAATTTCACGTTTTATTGTTGATTCTCACCATCAACTTTTGTGCTTGGGGTCCGTTACCAGATTCAACTGCGGTGTGATTGTTCCAGAACACAGGAGCAGACCAAGGTGAACATGGGCAAGTTGCCCACCAAGTAACAAAGAAGCCAGGAGAATCAAAATGACTGCAAGCATCAATACCAATATCGCCTCCCTCAATTCCCAGCGCAACCTGAATTCCTCGCAAGGTGCACTGGCAACTTCCCTGCAGCGCCTGTCGTCCGGCCTGCGTATCAACAGCGCAAAAGACGACGCCGCAGGTCTGGCGATTTCGGAGCGCTTCACGTCCCAGATCAAAGGCTTGAACCAGGCAGTGCGTAACGCCAGCGATGGTATTTCGCTCGCTCAGACGGCTGAAGGCGGCTTGCAGACGGCTGGCGACTTGCTCCAGCGCGTACGTGAACTGTCGGTACAGTCGGCCAACGGCACCAACTCGTCGTCGGACCGCGCTGCACTGAACAACGAAGTCTCGCAACTGAAACAGGAACTGAGCCGCGTTGCCAACACGACCCAGTTCAACGGCCAGAACGTGCTTGACGGTTCGTTGTCGGCAGCCCAGTTCCAGGTCGGCGCCAATGCCAACCAGACCATCACCGTTGGCATCGCCAGCGCCAAGGGTTCGGACATCGGTTCCAACAACCTGCAATCGTCGGTTGCAGCCGGTACCAGCGGTGAAGCCACTGCCGCCGCCGGTGCCTTCGCCGTCAACCGCGTCACTGCCCAGACCCTGACCATTTCGGGTAACGGCACCAGCGCCACGGCTGCCGTCGGTGCAGGCGATTCGGCCAAGAAGATTGCGGCCGCCGTCAACGCCACCTCGTCGACCACGGGCGTCACTGCCCAGGGCGCAACCGAAGCGACCCTCAGCGGCCTCGGCGCGACCGGCACCGTCACGTTCTCGCTCAAAGGCTCGAACTCGACCGCCGTCAGCATCGGTGCAACCCTGTCCTCGACGACCGACCTGTCGGCCCTGACCACCGCCATCAACGCCCAAACGGCAGCGACCGGTATCACGGCAGTCGGCAGCGGCGCCAGCATCACCCTGCGCAATGAAGAAGGCGAAGACATCCAGATCGCCGACTTCCTCAACAGTGCAGGCGCCACCGGCACCATCACGCTGACCGGCACCGACGCGTTCTCGACGGCGGCCACCTCGCCAGCAGTCGGCGCCGGCGCAGTTCTGGGCGCGGCAGTCGGTACCGACAGCTCGACCGTCGGCGGCCAGGTCAAGTTCGGTTCGCCATCCGGCTACACCGTCTCGACCAGCGCCGGTACCACGCTGTTCGCCGCAGCGGCCACGCCACAGGCATCGGCCCTGTCGTCGGTCTCGAACATCGACATCAGCACCACCGACGGCGCCAACAACGCCCTGTCGGTTGTCGATGCCGCACTGACCGCGATCAACAACAGCCGTGCATCGCTGGGCGCGATCCAGAACCGTTTCGCTTCGACCATCAGCAACCTGCAAACGACGTCGGAAAACCTGTCGGCCGCACGTAGCCGCATCCAGGATACCGACTTCGCTGCGGAAACGGCCAACCTGACCCGCGGCCAGATCCTGCAACAAGCTGGTACCGCGATGCTGGCCCAGGCCAACTCGCTGCCAAACGGCGTACTGGCTCTGCTGCGCGGTTAATCCTCAGCAAAACCGGTGTAGTATCAAAACCCTGGCTGGAGCCTTCCAGCCAGGGTTTTTTCGTTTCTTTTCACCCATCATTTCCCGAAGTACGGGGTAAAACCCGCTCTCAAGTCGGCTTCGAAACTGCCGTTAACAACACATACTGTTGCTTTCTACTGGAGAAAAATCGTGGGCATCTCATCACTAGGCATCGGCTCCGGCCTCATCGACGTCGAGGGCATCATCTCGAAGTTGATGGCTGTCGAAGCACAGCCGCTTGCCTCGTTCGACAAGAAAGTGGCGGCGTACAATGCCAAACTGACGGCGCTCGGTTCCGTCACGGGCGCGGTCAGCGGCTTCAAGGGTTCGCTGTCGAGCCTGACGTCCATTTCCAGTTTCCTGTCCAATACTGCTATCTCCACCAATACCGACGTCATGGTCGGCACCGCCGCCAGCAAGGCTGTGCCCGGCACCTACAAGGTCGATGTGACCCAGATTGCCTCGGCCCAGACCCTGTCGACCGCCGGGCGCCTGAGCACTACCGCCGCCATCGGCACCGGCGCCAGCACCACGCTCTCGTTCCAGCTTGGCACCACCACGGGCGGCAGCTTCGGCCTGGCCGGCGCCGCGCTCGCGGCCGGCGTGGCCAGCGGCGGCATTGCCAACGGTTCGCTGTCGATCAATGGCACCGCGATTGCCACCGACTCGGCCACCCGCAGCGCCAAGGCCCTGGCAGAAGCGATCAATGCGAAAAGCGCCACCTCGGGCGTGACCGCCAGCGCCCAGCCCACCACGACGGGCGCCACCCTGTTTACCGGCTTTGGCAATGTCGACGCCACCAACGGCAGCTATACCCTCAGCGTGGGTGGCGTGCAGCTCGATACGGGCAATGTCACGGCAGCAACGATCGATGCCGCCCTGACCGGCTCGACCCCCACCACGACCGCATTGGCGGCCGCCGGCATCACTTTCAGCGGCAGCGCCGCCACGGGCGACCTGGCCTTCACCGCGGCCGACGGATCGAATATCGTCATTGCCGAAGCGGTCAGCGGCGCCGTCACCGGCGGCCTGGGCAAGACTGCCGGCAGCAACAACGGCGGCTCCAGTCTGACCGCCACCAGCAATGTGCGCTTAATTTCCAGCACCGCCTCGCCGATCACCATCGCCGGCAGTAATGCGGGCGCGGCCGGTCTGTCCGCTGGCACGGGCGGCAATTACCTGGGCGCCACGTTCACCCAGAACGCCAGCCAGATCAGCGGCACCGTGGTCATTGATTCAAGCAACAATTCCCTGCAGGGCATCCGCGACGCCATCAACAAGGCCAACGTCGGCGTGACGGCCACCATCGTCTCCGATGGCAGCGCCACGCCCAACCACCTGGTGCTGACCTCGACCAAGACCGGCGCCGCCTCGAGCATGAAGATCAGCGTGAGCGGCACCGCCAATGGCGTGGCCGATCCCGACCTTGTGGCCCTGCTCGGCCACGACCCGGCCGGCACCCAGAGCCTGACCCAGAGCACGGCCGCGCAAAGTACCCTGCTCAATGTGAACGGCATTGCCGTCACGAGCGAAACGAGCACGGTCGCCGAAGCCATCGAAGGCATTTCCCTGACCATCGGCACGGTCGGCAAGGCCAACCTGGTGGTGTCCCAGGACACCGCCTCCGTCAAGGCGGGCGTGACCGCCTTCGTCAAGGCCTACAACGATTTGAACAAGTCGATCAAGGATGTCACGAGCTACGATCCGGAATCGAAAAAGGGTGGCGCGTTGCTGGGCGACTCGACCGTGCAAACCTTGCAGACTCAGTTGCGCAAGCAATTGACGCTGGGTATCACCGGCTTGACGGGCGACTTCAAGTCGCTCTCGCAGGTGGGCATCAGTTTCCAGAAGGATGGCACACTGGCCCTCGACAGCAGCAAGCTCGACAAGGCAATCAAGACCAACTTCAAGGATGTCGCCGGGGTCTTCGCCGCCGTCGGCAAGGCCTCCGACAGCCTGGTGCAGTTCCAGAGCTCGACCGCCGCCACCAAGCCGGGCGAATACGGCATCAACATCACCGCCCTGGCCAGCCAGGGCCGCCTGGTGTCCGACACCGCGCCCGCCGCGACGACCACCATCGCGCCCAATACCACCTGGTCGGTCACGCTCAACGAGACCGATCCCGTCACGGCCAACCGCAGCGCCACCTTCAGCCTGGCCGCTGGCACGTACACCCCGGCCCAGCTGGCCACGCTGTTCCAGTCCGCCATCAATGGCGCGGGCAGCTTTGCCAGCAATGACCTGGCCGTCAACGCGACCATCGACGACAACGGCAAGCTGCAGGTGTCGTCGGCAAAATACGGTTCGATTTCGAACATCAAGCTCGCGTCCAGTTCCGGCACCACCTTCGCTGACATCTTCGGCGCGGCCACCCCCACCGCGGGCGTGGACGTGGCCGGCACCATCGGCGGCCAGGCCGCCGCCGGGTCAGGCCAGGTATTGACCGGTTCCGGTTCCGACGCGGCCGGCCTGAAAGTGGAAATCACGGGCGGTGCGCTCGGTGCGCGCGGCACGGTGGGTTTCTCGCAGGGCTATGCCTACCAGCTGACCAACCTGACTGCCGGCTTCCTGGGCGCCAAGGGCTTGATCGCCGGCCGCACCGATGGCATCAGCGCCAGCATCAAGACCATCACCAAGCAGAAGGAAGATTTCGGCCTGCGCCTTGGCGATATCGAAAAGCGCTACCGCGCGCAGTACACGGCGCTCGATGTGTCGATCTCGAAGATGAGCCAGACCTCGAGTTACCTGACCCAGCAACTGGCCGCCCTGTCGGCGCAAACGAAATAACAAGGAGCACAGCACATGTTCGGATCCAAGCAATTCGGCGTCAATGCCTACGCCAAAGTGGGCGTCGAGACCGGGGTCAGTTCGGCCAGTCCGCACCAGTTGATCGTGATGCTGTTCGACGGCGCCATGAAAGCGCTGGGCGCGGCCATCGTCAACATGAAGGCCAACAATATTGCTGCCAAGGGCGAGGCGATTTCCAAGGCCATCCTGATCATCGACAGCGGCTTGCGCGCGTCGCTCGACAAGAAGGCTGGCGGCGACATCGCCGAAGGCCTCGATTCCCTCTATGAATACATGGGCATGCGCCTGCTGCAGGCGAACCTGAAAAACGATGTCGCCATTCTCGAAGAAGTGCAGCGCCTGCTGGGCGAACTGCGCAGCGCCTGGAATGCGATCGAATCCTCGCCGGCCGTCCAGCCGGCCCAGGCCCCGCGCAGCGCGGCGCCTGCTTCTCCCCTCACTTACGCGAGTGCTTGAATGATGACGAGTCAGGAAGTGGTCACGGTGTACGAAACGATGGTTGGCATTACCGAACAAATGGTGCTGGCCGCCGAGAGCAGCGATTGGGACCGCCTGGTGGTGCTCGAGCAGCAATGCTCGGCCTACACCCAGCAATTGAAAGAGAGCGAACCGCCCGCCCCCCTGGCCGGCGCCAACCGCGAACGCAAGGTCAGGGCGATCCGCCAGATGCTCGATGACGACCGCCGCATTCGCGACCTCACCATGCCGTGGATGGCGCAGCTTTCTGCCCTGATCAGCAACAGCGGCAACCAGCGCCGCGTCTCGCACGCCTACGGCGGCTAAGGCTTTCCATGCTGCCGCGGGCCGACATCAGCATCACGCCGGTCGGGCGGCTCGATCCCAGCGCGCGCCTGGCGCCGGTGGCCGATCCGCGCCAGGAAGCGTTCAGCCGCTCGCTGGCCACGATGGTGGGGCGCCAGCTGCAGGGCGACATCCTGGCGCGCTTGAACGATGGCAGTTTTCTGGTGCGGGTGGGCGGCAGCGCTGCCCGCATGCAATTGCCGCCCGGCGCGCAAGCGGGCAAGAGCGTCCCCATGACCCTGATCGGCCTGACCCCGCGCCCCACCTTCCAGGTGGAAGGTCAGGGCGGCCAGCTGACCCAGTTCGAAGCCGAAGCCCCGCCCGCGGGCGCGGCCGCACCCTATCTCGATGGCGCCGATGAAGGCGCGAGCGCCACGCGCGCCCAAAGCGGCGCCCAGGCCCTGGCGCGCAGCGGCGCCGCCGCGCTGCCCGACCTGACGCCGGCCCTGCCCGGTGGCGCCGCGCCCGTGACCCTGAGCGAGACTGCGCGCGCACTGTCGAGCGTGCTGGGGATGGCGCTGGCGCAGCCGAGCGCGCAGCCGGGCGACACCATCGTCGCGCGCACCGCGCTCACGCCCCACCCCAACGCTTCGCCGGAACAGCTCGCCGCCGCCCTGAAAGATGCGGTGGGCAAGAGCGGCCTGTTCTACGAATCGCACGTGGCCGAATGGTCGGCCGGGCAGCGTTCGCTGGCCGACCTGGTGCAGGAACCCCAGATGCAGCGCGCGGGACAGAGCGGCGATACGGCCGCTGCCCAGTTGATCAATCTGCAATTGCAAACCCAGGAACAGGCGCGCGTGGCCTGGCAAGGCCAGGTCTGGCCTGGCCAGGACATGCATTGGGAAATCCGCCGCGACGAAGCCGAGCGCGGCCAGGCGCGCGAGGGCGAGGCCCCCGATGCACCATGGCACAGCACGCTGACGCTGCGCTTTGCGGCGCTGGGCGAGATCGGCGCGCGCCTGGTCTTGCGCGGCGACCAGCTGGCGTTGCAGCTCGAGGCCGGCGCCGACAGCAGCCCCGTGCTGCGCGCCCACGCGGCGCGCCTGGAAGCGGCCATGGCGGCGGCCGGCACGCCGCTCAGTTCCTTGACGATCGGCCAGCGCGCCGACCCCACCGGCACCAGCGATGAGTGAGCAAACGCCCCCGCCGCCGCGGCGCCAGTCGGCCGTGGCGCTGGCCTACCGCAATGGCGAGGCCGCGCCCAAGGTCGTGGCCAAGGGCAAGGGATTGGTGGCCGGCCAGATCATTGCCAAGGCCAAGGAATCGGGCGTCTTCGTGCACGAGTCGAAAGAACTGGTAGCCATGCTGATGGACCTTGATCTCGATCAACAGATACCCCCCGCACTCTACCGCGCCATTGCGGAACTGCTTGCCTGGCTATATCATATTGAAGCAGCGCAACGTTCCGGGCACGCGCTGCCAGCCCCGCCGGCATCGGCCCTGCCCCATGCACCTTGAACAATGGCTTTCGAATGAGCGACGTCGGTATGGATAATTGGCATGATTACCAGGTCGAGTCGCGGCGTGAAATCGTTGTACTGCTGAGCCAGATTCAAACCAAAAAACAATTGATCCGCATGCTAGTGCGGGGTGAAGCCGATGTCTGCGTGACCACCATCCTCGAGGTCGACCAGGCGCGCGGCACCATGGTGCTCGATCGCTCGCCCGACCCGGCGCAGAACCGGCGCGCGCTCGAAGCGACCAAGCTGGCCTTCGAAACCACGCTCGACAAGATTCGCATCCTGTTCAGTCTGGATGGCCTGGCCGAGACCACCTTCGACGGCAGCCCTGCCCTCATCGCCAACATTCCCGAGTCGCTGATCCGGCTGCAGCGGCGCGAGTACTACCGCATGGCCACGCCCGTGACCAACCCGGTGCGCGTGACGATTCCCTTGCCGCTCGAGCAAGGCGGCGGCAGCGCGGTCTTTCCGATCGCCGATATCAGTTGCGGGGGGATTTCCGTTCTGGACAACAAGCTACAGCTCGGCAATACGATCGGCATCGAATTTACCAATTGCCGCCTCGACTTGCCCGACATCGGCATCGTCACCTGCGGTTTGCAAGTGCGCAATTCGATCGATTTGACTCTGCTCAACAGCAAGACCAACCGCCGGCTGGGATGCCAGTTCACCAACATGTCGCGCGCCAGCCTGGCGGCCGTGCAACGCTACATCACCTTCCTCGAGCGCGAACGCAATGCGCGCGCAGCCGGCCTGGGCTGAACGCCTGCTGACACCCGCTGATCCCTGCTTACACCTGCATGTTCATGATTTCGTGATAAGCCGACACGAGCTTGTTGCGCACCTGCACGGTGGCCTGGAAACCGATGCTGGCCTTTTGCATCGAGACCATCACATCGGACAGGCTGACGCGGTCGTCGCCCATGGTGAAGGCCTTGCCCAGTTCGCCCGCCTTGGTTTGCGCCTGGCTCACCTCGGCAATCGTGTTCTTCAGGGCGTCGGCAAAGTCGACCTTGGCGGCGCCCTTCTCGGGCGCCAGCGCGCCCGGGGCCAGGGTCGGGCCGGCCGGCTTGCTGGCCGCTGCCTTGAGCTGGGCCATCATGGCTTCGATACGGCTGCTGTCGATCGCTCCTACATTCATATTGTTCTCCGGTGGCACGCGCGTACAATGGGTGCACAAATTCAGTCAGGCTTACAGAATAGCAGCGTGCACGCCACAATTTCGTGCAAGCAAGGGGCTAAACAGGGCTCTGTTTGAGCGATTGCCGCACTGGCGGCGCCCCCATAATGGTGTCTGAGCCCCAGATCCGGCCTGCACGCGGCATGGTTTGGGAACATTTGACTCGTTGGGCGCATCGCCCCCGGAAGACCCATCATGGCAGCAGCTACCGCTGAAGACTTCGTCGACATCAATGCCAGGCCCTCGTTCCTGCAAACCCAGTTCGGCAAGAATATTGTCGTCGGTGCAGGGATCGCCCTGATCCTGGGCATCATGGCGGGCGTGTGGATGTGGAGCCAGAAGCCGGAATACCGCGTGCTGTTTGCCAACGTCAGCGACCAGGATGGCGGCGCCATCACGGCCCAGCTCGACCAAATGGCCATCCCCTACAAGTTTTCCGACGGTGGCGGCGCCATCATGGTGGCCGCCGACCGCGTGCACGATGCGCGCCTGAAGCTGGCCGCCCAGGGCTTGCCCAAGGGCGGCAACGTCGGCTTCGAACTGATGGAAAACCAGAAGCTGGGCGTGTCCCAGTTCCATGAACAGGTCAATTACCAGCGCTCGCTCGAAGGCGAACTGGCGCGCTCGATCCAGTCGCTGGCCGCGGTCGGCACCGCGCGCGTGCACCTGGCGCTGCCCAAGCCGTCGGTATTCGTGCGCGAACAGCAAAAACCCACCGCCTCCGTCCTGCTCAACCTGCAGACCGGGCGCACGCTCGACCAGGGCCAGGTCAGCGCCATCGTGCATCTGGTCGCCTCGAGCGTGCCGGAACTGCCGGCCGCCAACGTGACCGTGGTCGACCAGAACGGCAACCTGCTGTCGGACACCAGCAAACAGGGCGGACCGAAGCAGCTCGACCCGAACCAGCTCAAATACATCGCCCAGATCCAGGACGGCATCACGCGCCAGGTCGAGTCGCTCATCTCGCCCCTGGTCGGACGCGGCAATGTGCGCGCCGAAGCCTCGGCCGACATCGATTTTGCCCAGGTCGACACGGCCGCCGAACAGTACAAGCCGAATTCGCCGCCGGAACCGTCCTCGATCCGCAGCCAGACCACCTCGGAAGCGGGCAACCCGCCGGCCCCGGCCGCCGGCGTGCCGGGTGCGCTGTCGAACCAGCCGCCAGGCGCGGCCACCGCGCCGATTGCCGGCGGCGCGCCGGTCGCCGGCGCCCCAGCAACAGGCAACACACGCCGCGACGCCACCACCAATTACGAAGTCGACAAGACCATCCGTTACGAGCAAAAGCCCATGGGCGGCATCAAGCGTCTCACCGTGGGCGTCCTGGTCAACTATCGCCGCATCATCGACGACAAGACCGGCAAGGTCACGGTCAAGGCCCTGACGGCGGCCGAAGTGGCCGAGATCGAAGCGCTGGTGCGCGAAGCGATGGGCTACTCCAAGGAGCGCGGCGACACCCTGACAGTGCGCAACGCACCCTTCGACGGGGTCGACAAGCCGGTGCCGCCGCCCGAAACCGTGCCCTGGTGGCGCGATCCTTCCTGGATCGCCTGGATCAAGGAAGTGGGCAAGGGCGTGCTGGGCGTGCTGGTGGTGCTGTACCTGTTCCTGCGCTTCCTGCGGCCCCTGCTGCGCCCCGTGATGCGCAAGCTCGACGAAATTTCCCGGGTGCCGCCGCTGCCGCCCGAACCGGCCCCGCAGACGGCCGAACAGGTCGAAGGCGAGCAGGCGCGCAGCCAGCTGGCCGAGCTGGAACAGGGCCAGAATCAGGGGTATCGTGATAACTTGCAAATGGCAAAAAATCTGGCCAAAGAAGACCCGCGCGTGGTCGCCAACGTGGTCAAGGCATGGGTAGGCTCGAATGAATGATAACGGTGTACAAAAAGCGGCAATCCTGATGCTGGCGCTGGGCGAGGCCGAGGCGGCCGAAGTGATGCGTTTTCTCGGCCCGCGCGAAGTGCTCAAGCTGGGCGCGGCCATGGCCACCATGAAGGCGGTCCAGCACGAGCAGGTCGTCACGGTCCTCGACGACTTCCGTCACCAGACCGAACTCAATTCCACGGTCGGCCTCGATTCGGATGAATACATCCGCCAGGTCTTGACCAAGGCGCTGGGCGACGACAAGGCGTCGGTGCTGCTGTCGCGCATCCTGGGCGGCAAGGATGCGTCCGGCATCGAAAGCCTGAAATGGATGGATGCGTCCTCCGTGTCCGAGCTGATCCGCAACGAACACCCGCAGATCATCGCCACCATCCTGGTCCACCTCGAGCGCGACCAGGCGTGCGAAATCCTGGCCAACTTCACCGATCGCCTGCGCAACGACGTGGTGCTGCGCATCGCCACCCTCGACGGGGTGCAGCCAGCGGCGCTGCGCGAATTGAACGATGTGCTCACCAAGCTGCTCTCGGGTAACGAGAACATCAAGAAATCCTCGCTCGGCGGCGTGCGCGCGGCCGCCGAAATCCTCAACTTCATGAGCGGCGAGCAAGAAGGTTCGGTGATGGACAACATCAAGAACTACGACAACGACATGGCCCAGAAGATCATGGATGAAATGTTCGTTTTCGACAACGTCATCGATATCGACGATCGGGGCATCCAGTTGCTGCTGCGCGAAGTACAATCGGAAATGCTGATCATCGCGCTCAAGGGCGCGTCGCAGGAATTGCGCGAAAAGATCTTCAAGAACATGTCCCAGCGCGCCGCCGAAATGATGCGCGAAGACTTGGATTCCAAGGGACCGGTGCGCCTGTCCGAGGTCGAGTCGCAGCAGAAGCAGATTTTGCAGATCGTGCGGCGTCTGGCCGACGAAGGCCAGATCGTGCTAGGCGGAAAAGGAGAGGATTCGTTTGTCTGATACCCCGAAAGAATTGCAGTCCGCCTACCAGCGCTGGGAAATGAATTCCTTTGGCGACGAGCGCCCCAGCGTCGTCGCCAAGCGCGCGCCCGAACCGCAGGCGCCATCCGAAGATGCCCTCAACGCCATCCGCGAAGAAGCGCGCCTGATCGGCTACGACGAAGGCCACGCGGCCGGCTACGCCGACGGCCTGGCCATCGGCCGCGCCGATGCCGCGCGCGAACTGGCGCACCTGCAATCGATCGCCGTCACGTTCGGCAATGCCCTGTCGGGCGCCGACGAAGCCATCGCCAACGAGGTGCTGGAACTGGCCCTGCAACTGGCCAAGGGCATGCTGCGCGCCGCCCTCGAGGTCAAGCCCGAACTGATCATCCCGCTGGTGCGCGAAGCCATCGGCTACCTGCCGGTGCTGCAGCAGCCGGCCATCTTGCTGCTCAATCCGCAGGACGCGCCGATCGTGCGCGACAGCATCGGCGACGAACTCGACAAGAGCGGCTGGCGCGTGTCGGAAGACCCCCAGATCGAACGGGGCGGCTGCCGCATCGAAACGGCCAGCAACCAGATCGATGCCCAGGCTTCGTCGCGCTGGCAGCGCCTGGCCTCGGCGCTGGGCAAGAACAACGTCGAATGGCTGGCCTGAGATGGGCGCGCCGGACCGCCACACCACGCGCTGGACCTCCTACCTGCGCGACTGCACGGCCCTGACCAGCTTTGTCGAGCCGATGCAAGTGTCGGGCCGCGTCACCCGCGTCGCCGGCCTGGTGATGGAATGCGTGGGCCTGCGCCTGGCCGTGGGCAGCGCCTGCACCATCCCCATGCCCAACGGCGCCCGGGTCGAAGCCGAAGTGGTCGGTTTCGAGGGCGAACGCCTGTTCCTCATGCCCCAGTCCGACGTCGAAGGCATCGTCCCGGGCACCCGCGTGTATCCGGTCGAAGCCCAGGTGCCGCGCCCCGGTTCCGTGCTGCATCCGCGCCGCCGCCCCAGCGACCGCGCGCGCCACCTGCCGGTCGGTTCCGGCTTGCTGGGCCGGGTGCTGGACGGCGCCGGCCGCCCGCTCGACGGCCTCGGCCCGCTCGACACCGATGACAGCGCGCCCATCAATGTGCGTCCCGCCAATCCGCTCGACCGCGCCCCCATCGTGGAAACGCTCGACGTCGGCATCCGCGCCATCAATGCCATGCTCACGGTGGGCCGCGGCCAGCGCCTGGGCCTGTTTGCCGGTTCCGGCGTCGGCAAGTCGGTGTTGCTGGGGATGATGGCGCGCTACACCACGGCCGACGTGATCGTGGTCGGCCTGATCGGCGAACGCGGCCGCGAAGTCAAGGAATTCATCGAACAGATTCTGGGCCCGGAAGGGTTGGCGCGCTCGGTCGTGGTGGCGGCCCCGGCCGACACCCCGCCCCTGATGCGCCTGCAGGGCGCGGCCTACACCACCACCATTGCCGAGCATTTCCGCGACCAGGGCAAGAATGTCCTGATGATCATGGATTCCCTGACCCGCTACGCCATGGCCCAGCGCGAGATCGCCCTGGCCATTGGCGAGCCGCCCGCCACCAAGGGCTATCCGCCGTCCGTGTTCGCCAAGCTGCCGATCCTGGTCGAACGCGCCGGCAACGGGATCGAGGGCGGCGGCTCGATCACCGCCTTCTATACCGTGCTCACCGAGGGCGACGACCAGCAAGACCCGATCGCCGACTCGGCGCGCGCCATCCTGGACGGGCACATCGTGCTCAACCGGCGCCTGGCCGAAGCCGGCCACTACCCGGCCATCGACATCGAACAATCGATTTCACGCGCCATGCATTCGATCACCAGCACCGCCCATCAGCACGCGGCGCGCCGCCTCAAGCAGCTGTATTCGCGCTATGAACGCTCGCGCGACCTGATCAGCGTGGGCGCCTACGCCCCCGGCAGCGACCCGGTGCTGGACGAGGCCATTGCCAAAAATGAAAGAATCGAGCAATTCCTGCGTCAGGAAATCACCGACAAGGTGCCCATGCTCGAGAGCTTGGGGCAACTTACCGCCCTATTCTCCTGATTGCAGCACGCGGCCCGGTTCTATAATGAATCATCATGGCCAACCTTTCCGCACTTGACACCCTGATCGCGCTGGCCCAGCGCGACGCCGACGATGCCGCCAAGCGGCTCGGTGCCGCGCTCAAGGCAGTCGACGAGGGCGAACAGAAACTGGCCATGCTGCTTGGCTACCGCGACGATTACGCGATCCGTCTCGACGCCGCCCAGGTGGCTGGCATGACCCCGATGGCGTACCGCAATTTCGTCGCCTTCATGGACAAGCTCGACATTGCCATCAATGGCCAGCGCGAAGTCATCAAGCATGCCCAGCACAAGGCGGGCGTGGAAAAGACCGCCTGGCAAACGTGCGAGCGCAAGCGCCTGTCCTACCGCACGCTCAGCGAGCGCGCTGCCAGCGAAGCGCTGCGGGTGGAAAACAAGCGCGACCAGAAGCAGATGGATGAACACGCGGCCCGCCAGGCCTATTACAAACGCTGAACCACGAATGCCCATCATGCAAAGTCCCAAACTGCCGATCCAGTTCAACGCCAGCCCGGCCCCCGCGCCCGCCGCCCAGCGCCCCGCCCAGGGCAACGGCGACGCCCCGTTCAGCGCCGCCCTGTCGCGCGAAGTGAACCAGCGCCAGCAAACCGCCATGCCGGCGCCCGTCAAGGAAGCGCCACCCGCCAAGGCCGACGCGGCCCCCGCCAGCGACGCGGCCCCCGCCAGCGCGGCAAGCGCGCCCGAGGCCGGCGCCGCGCGCCCGGCCGGCGCCAAGGACGATGGCACCGACGCGGACGCCAAGGCGGCCGCCGACGCTGCCGCCGCGGGCGCACCGGCGCTCGACATGCTGGCCCTGGTGGCCAGCCTGCAGCAACCGGACAGCGCCGCCGCAGCGGCCGCCGTGGCCGCCACTGCCGCGCCGGCAGCGGCGGCCGGCGGCATCGCCGCGCCCGGCATCCGGATTGCCGCCACGCTGCAGGCGGCCGCCGCCGCCGCCGGGCGCAGCGGCGCCAATGCCAACGCCATGGGCAAGCTCGACGGCAAGGTGCTGGACCGGGCCCCCATCGCCACCGACGGCGGCAGCCCGCTCGGCCAGCGCGTCGAGCGCGTGGTCCAGGATGCGGCGCCCGTACAGGCGCAGGCCGACCCGGCCACCGGCCAGCCGCGCGGCCTGTCCGACGCCACCCAGTTCGGCGCCCTGCGCGCGCGCGAGGCGGCCCCCGATGCGGGCGCGCTCAAGGAACTGGCCGTGGCCGCTCCCACCGCCGCGCCGCTGCAACAGGCGGCCCTGGCCGTGGCCCAGGCCACGGTGGGCGCGCCCACCGACCGCATTGCCGCCCGCGTGGGCACGCCCGGCTGGGATCAGCAAGTGGGCCAGAAAGTCGTGTGGATGGTGGCCGGCCAGGAGCAGAGCGCCTCGCTCACCTTGAATCCCCCCGACATGGGGCCGATGCAGGTGGTGCTGAGCGTGACCAACGACCAGGCCAGCGTGACGTTCTCGGCTGCCCAGCCGGAAGTGCGCCAGGCGCTCGAAGACGCCATGCCCAAGCTGCGCGAGATGATGAACGACGCCGGCATCGCCCTGGGCAACGCCAGCGTCAACGACCACGGTGCGCGCGAGCAGGCCGAGGCGCGCCAGCAAGCCGCCGCCGCCGGCAGCGGCCGCAGCCCGGGCGACGCGGTGGAAACCGTGGTGCCGGTACCGGTGCGGCGCGCCAGCGGCGCGAGCGGGATGGTCGACACCTTTGCCTGAACCTGAAAAGGTGCTTGTTTGGCATCCATGTCGGCCCCAAGCCACGAGCTGGCTGGGGTTCTTCCTTCTTTTCAACACACCAGGATGCCCCGGCACGACCGATAATGACATAATGATGTGCATGATGGTCCCTGTGCCCAGTTAAGGAATTGTGAAAGCGAACGCGAATATGAAGGCAGATCCGAAAGCGGGCGAAGCAGCGCCACCCAAGTCCTCCAAGAAGATGTTGATCATCATCGTGGCGGCGGTGCTCGTGCTGGGCGGCGGCGGCGGCGCCGCCTGGGTCATGCTCAAGGGCGGCGACAAGAAGGAACACAAGGAAGCGCCGAAACACGCGATCAAGCCCGAGTTCGTCGTCATCGAGTCCTTCACCGTCAACCTGGCGCCCGAAAATGGCGACCAGTACCTGCAGATCCAGTTCACGCTGCAAGTGGCCAATGCGGAACAGATGGAACTCATCAAGACCAACATGGCGCGCGTGCGCAGCCGCGTGCTGATGCTGCTGTCGGCCAAGAAGGCGTCGGAACTTTCGACCACCGAGGGCAAGACCGCCCTGGCCAAGGAAATCATTGCCGCCATCAACCTGCCGTTCGCCGACAAGGGGCCACCGCAGGAAGTGACCGACGTGTTGTTTACCAATTTTATTATCCAGTGACCTGTCATGGCCGATAATTTTCTTTCACAGGAAGAGGTTGATGCCCTGCTCAAGGGCGTCAACGGCGATCAGGACGACGCCGTCACGCCTGAGGAAGCGTCGGGGGTCCGTACCTACAACCTGGCCACCCAGGAACGGATCGTGCGCGGCCGCATGCCGACCCTGGAAATCATCAATGAACGCTTCGCGCGCCTGCTGCGCGTGGGCTTGTTCAACTTCATCCGGCGCAGCGCCGAAGTGTCGGTCGGGTCGGTGCGCGTCTCCAAGTACAGCGAATTCATCCGCAACCTGGTGGTTCCCACCAACCTGAATCTGGTGCACATGAAGCCGCTGCGCGGCACTGCCCTGATGGTGTTCGATCCGGGCCTGGTGTTTCTGCTGGTGGACAACCTGTTCGGCGGCGACGGTCGTTTCCATACCCGCGTCGAAGGACGCGACTTTACCCAGACCGAGCAGCGCATCATCCTGCGCATCCTCGACATCGTGTTCGATGCCTACACCAAGTCGTGGGAACCGGTGTTCCCGGTCGAGTTCGAATACATCCGCTCGGAAATGAATACCCAGTTCGCCAACATCGCCACCCCCAACGAGGTGGTGGTGTCGTCGACCTTCACGGTGGAGCTGGGTTCGGTGTCGGGCCAGATCCACTTCTGCATGCCGTACTCGATGATCGAGCCGATCCGCGACGCCCTCACCTCCAGCCTGCAGGGCGAGGCGCTCGAGGTCGACAAGCGCTGGATCCGCCTGATGACGCAGCAGATCCAGATTGCCGAAGTCGAGCTGGTCGCCACGCTCGGCACCGCGCGCGCCTCGTTCGACGACATTCTCAACATGAAGGTGGGCGACATCATTCCCCTCAATGTCGCCGAGCAGATCCAGGCCACGGTTGACGGGGTACCGGTCATGGATTGCACGTATGGCGTTCTGAACGGCCAATACGCACTGAAAGTGGAAAAATTACTCGCGAATGCGGAAGTTAAATAAGGGAGTGCATGATGTCCGATAATCAAGAAGACACGAGCATGGACGACGACTGGGGCGCCGCCATTGCCGAGCAGGCCAAGGCGGAAGCCGATGCGCTGCAAAACCAGGCCGCCAGCGCCGCCGTGTTCAAGGATTTTTCCAACAAGGGCGGCAAGGCCGACACGCCCAACGATATCGACTTCATCCTCGACATCCCGGTCCAGCTGACGGTCGAACTGGGGCGCACCAAGATTGCCATCAAAAACCTGCTGCAATTGGCGCAGGGGTCCGTGGTCGAACTCGACGGCATGGCCGGCGAACCGATGGACGTGCTGGTCAACGGCTGCCTGATCGCCCAGGGCGAAGTGGTGGTGGTGAACGATAAATTCGGTATTCGCCTGACGGACATCATTACCCCGTCCGAACGGATTCGAAAACTCAACAAATGACGCGCTTGCGGCTACCCGCATGGCTCCTGGGCGCCACCCTGGCGTGCGCCTGCGCGGCGGCGCTGGCGGCCGATCCGGCGCCGTCCGCTTCCGCTTCGGCCTCCGCTGCTGCCTCGACTTCCGCTGTTGCGTCCCCTTCCGCTGCCGCTCCCGTTGTCTCCGCAGCCGCCCCCACCTACCCGGCCCGCCCGGCCCCTGCCATGCCCATGGCCGCCGCCTCGGCCGGCAATCTGGCCCAGACCATCAGCGGCCTGTTGCTGGTGCTCGGTGCCCTGGCCCTGTTCGCCTGGGGCATGAAGCGCTTCGGACCGAAGGCCCAGGCCGGCGCCGGCGGGCTGAAAATCGTCGGCGGCCTCAATCTGGGCGGACGCGAGCGCATCGTCCTGATCGAAGTGGGCGACCAGTGGATCGTGGTGGGCGCGTCGCCCGGCCGCGTGAATGCCCTGGCGACCCTGCCGCGCCAGGACACGGTACCCGCGCCGGCCGGCGAGAACGCCCTCCCGGGCGGCAGTTTTGCCACCTGGCTCAAACAGACGATCGACCAACGCAATGCAAAATAAGTCTTTCCTGAGCACGCGCGCAGCCAGGCTGGTCCTGCTGGGCGGCGCGCTGGCGCTGCCGCTGTGCGCGCTTGGCGCCGACGGCATTCCCGCGTTTACCAGCCAGCCCGCCCCGGGCGGCGGCACCGCCTATTCGCTGCCGGTCCAGACCCTGCTGTTGATGACGTCGCTGAGCTTCCTGCCGGCGGCGCTGCTGATGATGACCAGCTTTACCCGCATCATCATCGTGCTGTCGCTGCTGCGCCAGGCGCTGGGCGCGCAATCGTCGCCGCCCAACCAGGTGCTGGTGGGGCTGGCCCTGTTCCTGACCCTGTTCGTGATGGGCCCCGTGTTCGACAAGATCTATACCGAGGCGTATCAGCCGCTGCAGGAAAACAAGATCCAGATGGCCGAAGCGATGGACCGCGGCGTCAAGCCGCTCAAGGATTTCATGACGCGCCAGACGCGCCAGGCCGACCTGGCCCTGTTCGTCAAGCTGTCGCGCTCGCCCGCCCTGCAGGGCCCGGACGACATTCCGCTGCGCGTGCTCATTCCCGCCTTTGTCACCAGCGAATTGAAAACCGCGTTCCAGATCGGCTTTGCGATCTTCATTCCCTTCCTGATCATCGACATGGTGGTCGCCTCCGTCCTGATGTCGATGGGCATGATGATGATGTCGCCGGCCGTCATTTCGCTGCCGTTCAAGCTGATGCTGTTCGTGCTCGTCGACGGCTGGCAGCTGATCCTCGGCTCGCTGGCGCAAAGTTTCTATTAGGGGGCTGCAATGACGCCGGAAACCGTGATGACGATCGGCCGCAATGCCATGGAAGTGACGCTGATGGTGTCGGCGCCGCTGCTGCTGGTCGCCCTGATCGTCGGCCTGATCGTCTCGATCTTCCAGGCCGCCACCCAGATCAATGAAGCGACCCTGTCCTTCATTCCCAAACTGGTCGGCATCTTTGTCGCCCTGGTGGTGGCCGGTCCGTGGATGCTGGCCGTGATGCTCGACTACATGCGCCAGGTGTTTACCGGCATTCCCGGCCTGATCGGCTGAGGCGGCCCGCGCCCGCATGCTGACCCTCACCAGCACCGAGATGCACACGTGGATCGCAGCCCTGCTGTGGCCGCTGACCCGCATCCTCGGCATGATTGCCGCCTCTCCCCTGTACGGCAACAATAGCGTGCCGATGTCGGCCAAGATCCTGCTCGGGATCTTCGTCGCGCTCATCCTCGCGCCCGCCATTCCCGCCTTGCCGGCGGCCGATCCGATGTCGCTGGCCGGCCTGCTGATCGTGTTGCAGGAATTGCTGATTGGCGCCGCCATCGGCTTTTCGGTGCGCATCGTGTTTGCCGCCGTCGAGATGGCGGGCGAAGTGGCCAGCCTGACCATGGGCCTGGGCTTTGCCACCGTGTTCGATCCGCAAACGCGCGGGCGCTCCTCGGCCGTGAGCCAGTTCCTGGCGCTGGTGGCCACCATGGCGTTTTTGTCCGTCAACGGCCACCTGGTGCTGCTCGAAGTGCTGGCCGAGAGCTTCGTCACGCTGCCCGTGTCGGCCACGCCCATGTCGGCGGCGGCGCCGTACGCGCTGGTGAAATGGGGCGGAGTGATTTTCAGCGTGGGGTTTCAGCTCAGCCTGCCGATCGTGGCGGCGCTCCTGATCACCAACGTGGCGCTCGGTATCCTGACCCGGGCCGCGCCCCAGCTCAATATCTTCGGGATCGGCTTCCCGATTTCGCTGGGGGTCGGCTTGCTGGTCATTAGCATGGCCCTGCCCTACCTGAGCACGCCGCTGCAAAACCTGTTCAACCAGGGCATCGAAGCGGCGCGCGAGGTGCCGCGCAGCGCCGGCCAGCGCAGCCCCTGATCAGCCGATGTAGTTGAACAGCGACAGGCCGGACAGGGTCTTGAACGATTTCTGGGCCGCTTCCAGCGCGAACTGCTGCTGGGTGAATTGCGAGATGGCCGCCACCTGGTCGAGGTCTTGCAGGGTCGACAGCGTCGCTGCGTACTGCAGATTGAGGTCGTCGCCGGCGCTGTCGAGGGTATCGACTTCCTTCAGGCGCGCCCCGACCGAGGCGCGCACGCTGAGCACATTGTCGAGCGCCGAGCCAAGGTTTTCGTGCGCCTTGTTCAAGCCATTGGTCAACGCCGCCTGGCCGGTCGGGCCATTGCCCGAGGAACGCAGCACGCCGATCAGATCGGTCAGGGTCTGGAAGATCGATTGCTTCTGGCTGGGCTGCACGCTGAAGCTGTCGCCATTGGCCGGAATGCCCTTGATATCGAAGGCCACGCCATCGAAGGTGATTTGCTGGCCGCTCTGGTACGGCTGGGGACCGACCAGGCCGGGCGGCGGCAGGCCGGTGGTCTGGTCCAGCACCGCATAGGTGGTGACGGCCGGGGTGCCGGCCACGGCAAAGCTGAGCTGGTAATTGTGGCCCGTGGTCAGGGTGCTGTTGACCACCGAACCGCTCGAGACGATGCCGGCGCCCGTGTTGGCGGCGCTGGCGGCGGTGACGAAACTGCCATTGCCGGTCACATTGTTTTCAAAGATCTCGCTGCCGGAATCGCTGATGGCGGTCTGGCGCGCCGAACTGATCTGCAACTGGCGCGCCGTCTGGTCGCCATTGTACTGGGCGCCGCTGGCGGTCTGGGTGAATGGCAGCGTGGTCGAGCGCGAACCGGCGAACAGGTAGCCGCCGGCGCCATCGGCCGAGTTGGCCAGCGCCAGCATGTCGTCCAGGCGGCCCTGCAATTCCACGGCCAGCGATTTGCGGTCGGTATCGCTCAAGGTGCCATTGCCGGCATTGACCACCAGGGTCTGCACGTCCTGGATCAGGCCGGTCGTGCCGGCCAGCGCCTGCTCTTCCAGGCCGAGCGAGGATTTGGCATTCTGGCGGTTCACGCCATACTGGGTGTTGAGCGATTGCGACTGGGTCACTTCGAGGGCGCGTGCGGCCGCGATCGGATCGTCCGCCGCGGTCAGGATGCGGCGGTTGGTCGACAGCTGCATTTGCGTCTTGGCGATATTGCTGTTCAGGGTGCCGAGCTGGGTGGTGCCCTGCTCGAAAATCATGTTGGTGCTGATGCGCATGATGAAACCTTCCGGATCGGATTAACGGCCGCCCAGCGAGAGCAGGGTATCGAACAGGGTACTGGCCACCTGCATCACCTTGCCCGCCGCCTGGTAGGCTTGCTGGTAGCGCAGCAGATTGCTCGCCTCTTCGTCGAGATTGACGCCCGACACGCTTTGCTGGGCATTGCGGGCCTGGTCGAGCAGCTTGCCGCCCGCCTCGCCATTGACTTGCACTTCGCGCGTCTTGTTGCCGATGAAACTGACCATCTCGGCATAGCCGGACTGGAACGTCGCGCTGCCTTCGATCAGGTTTTTCGTTTGCAGCTGGCCCAGCAGGCGCGCATTGCGGTTGTCGCCCACGCCGTTGCTGTTGGGACCGACGGTAAAGGTGTCGCCCGTGGCCGGCGCGCCCGTAAAGCTCAGGTTGACGCCGCCGAAGTTGTAGGTGGCGCCCGCCGTGAAGGGAATCGGGTTGGTGCCGGCCGGATACACGGTGCTGGCGCCGTTGGCGGTGACCGTCACCGCCTGGGTGGCGGGAAAGCCCGACAGGCCGCCCGTGGCGCTGTTGTAGGTGAGCGTGACTGCCGCCGTCAGCGCATTGCCTGGCGCCAGGTAAGCGCTGTCGACGCTGCCCTCGCCCAGCTTGGCGCTGCCCTTGTTGGTGATCGGAGTATTCGTGGTGATCGGCGCGGCCGCGGCAATCTTGCTGCGGTCATTGATCGCCACGGCGAACTGGCCGGCGCCATTGATGGTCGGACGAATCAGGAAATTGTCGTTCGCGGTCGAGGCGCCATTGATGGCGAAATCGACGCCGTCGATGGTCTGCGGCACGGTCTGCGGAAACGGATTGATCACGGTCTGGCGGTTGTCCGACAGGCGCGTAACAGTATAGCTGCTGCCATTGAAGCTGAGCTTGTAATCGCTGGTGGTCAGCTGGGTCGGATCGGAAATCGTGGCTGTCACGGTGGCGGTCGACGACAGCGCATTGTCGCGGCTGGGCGCGACCACGGCCGCGGCCTGGGTGAAGAAATCGACGCCCGGGTTGCCGGCCAGGTCCTGGCCCAGCTTGTGCTGCTCGTTGAACGCGGCCGCCATGTTGATGGCGATCCGGCCCAGCGAATTCTGGGCCCGGTCCAGCGCCTGGGAACGGAATTCCAGCAAGCCGCCCAGCTGGCCGCCGGCCAGCGCATTGTCGCCAAGCACGGTGACCTTGGACCCCGTCACATAGCCGACCTGGGTGCGGCCCGGATCGGTGGGCGAGGCGATGGTGGCCAGCGAAAAGGCTTTCTTGCCAACCACCAGAGGCTGGCCATTGCCGATCGAAACGGTCACGCTGTTGTTGTCACCCGCCACCACGCTGGCCTTGACGTACTTGTTCAATTCCAGCACCAGCTGGTCGCGCTGGTCGAGCAAGTCATTCGGCGTGCCCTGGTTGCCGGCCGCCGCCGTGATCTGCTCGTTGAGCGTGGCAATCTGGCTGGCATACGAATTGATCAGGGTGACGCTGGACTCGATCTGGGTATTGACGCCGTCGCGCACTTCCTGCAGGCGGCCGTTCAAGCCCTGGAAGCGAGCGGCAAGCGCATCGGCCGAGGACAGCACGGCCTGGCGCGACGCGGTCGAAGCCGGGTTCGAGGCGAGGTCTTGCACGCCCTTGAAGAAATCCTGCAAGGCCGGCGACAAGCCCGAGGTGGTGTCGGACAACAAGTTGTCGATCTGGCCAATCTGCGCGTAGTAGGAATCGAGCCCGCTCTTCGAGGCCGTGGCCGTGCGCACCTGGGTGTTGAGGAAGTTATCGGAAAACCGCTTGATGTCGGTGATCTGGGTGCCGCTGCCGAGGTAGCCGACGCCGATGTTCTGGGACGTGCCGGACGCCTGCACCACCACCTGGCGGCTGTAGCCGGCCACGGACGCGTTGGTGATGTTGTTTCCGGTCGTCGCCATACCGGCCTGGGCGGCGAACAGACCGCTTTTACCGATATTGAGAATGTTTCCAGCCATGGTGTCGTCCTTCTTTGGTGTACTGCTATTACGGCAGGATTCCCGAAAACTTGAACTGAGTGATTATCAAACAGGCAATATCACGCCAGGTTGTTGCGGATGATGCGACTCAGCTTGGCTGCATACAGGGGGTCGGTGGCATAGCCGGCGCGCTGCAAGCCATGGGCGAAGGTGGACGCGTCGCCCGCGTGGGCCAGCACTTTTTCGTAGCGCGGATTGTTGGTGATGAGCTTGGCGTAATCCTTGAAGCTGTCGGCCGGGCTGTCGTAGGCGCGGAATTTCTCGATCCGGGTGCGCGGCACGCCATTGACGTATTCCGTGGTCACGGCGGTGGCCACCTTGCCGGTCCAGCCGGGGCCGGCCTTGATGCCGAACAGGTTGTTGCTGCTGCTGCCGTCGGCGTTCTGGATCTGGCGCTTGCCCCAGCCCGTCTCGAGCGCGGCCTGGCCCAGCATGAACTTGGCGGGAATGCCGGTGGCCGCTTCCGCTTCCTGGGCGTGGCTGGCCAGCTTGTCCTGGAAGGCGCGCACGTGGGGCGCCTGGATGCGGCCGCTGGCGGCGCGGCCGGTGCCGCCCGCAGCGTCGGGGCCGCTGGCGGGCGCCAGCAGCGCGGCCGGTCCCGTCTTGAGCAGCATGGCGGCGGCGTCCGGCGTAGGCGCGGCCCCGTCGGTACCGGCCAGCGCCTGAACTTGCGACTGGGCGCTCAGTTGGCGGATCAGCATGTCGGCCAGGCCGACGCCGCGCTTGGCCATCTTTTGGCTCATCTGCTGGTCCAGCATGCCGGTAAACATCTTGGTCTGCTGGCTGTCGAGCATGCCGTCCTGCGGCGTGGCGTCGCGCATGCTCTTCATCATCATGTTGATGAACATGGCTTCGAACTGGGTGGCGGCGCCCTTGAGGGCCTCGGGCGAACCGGCCTTGGCCGACTGCTTGAGCTCGCCCATGCCCTTGGTATCGAGGGCGAACTTGCCGGAAATGTCATTGGTCTGGCCGATCATGGCGCCTCCTTAAATGATTTCCAGCTCGGCGCGCAGCGACCCGGCGGCCTTGAGCGCCTGCAAGATCGACAGCAAGTCCTGGGGCGAGGCGCCGATCGCATTCATGGCCTTGACCACCTCGGCCAGCGAAGCGCCGCCCTTGACCAGCAAGACCTTGCCCGGATCCTTCTTCACTTCCACGCTGGCGTTCTGCACCACCGCCGTCTTGCCGCCCGACAGGGGGCCGGGCTGGCTGACCTGGTTGTCGGCGCTGATGGTGACCGACAGGTTGCCGTGCGAAATGGCGCACGGATCGAGCGTGACGGACTGGTTCATCACCACCGAGCCGGTGCGCGCATTCATGATCACCTTGGCCGCCTGGCGCGCCGGTTCCACCTCGAGCGACTCGAGCACGCCCAAAAACGCCACGCGCTGGTCCGACGACGACGGTGAGCGCACCCGGATCACGCGCCCGTCGAGGGCGGTGGCGATGCCGGGACCGAAATGGTTGTTGATCGCTTCGACCGCGCGCGCGACAGTGGAAAAATCGGTGGTCTTCAATTCCACCCGGATCAGGTTGTTTTCACCGAGGTTGTTGGCGACCGCCTTTTCCACGGTGGCGCCGCTGGAAATCTTACCCACGCTCAAGTGGTTGACCTGGACCTGGGAGCCGCCGGCCGCCGCGCCCACGCCGCCCACCAGCACATTGCCCTGGGCCATGGCGTAGACCTGGCCGTCGGCGCCCTGCAGGGGCGTCATCACCAAGGTGCCGCCGCGCAAGCTCTTGGCATTGCCGATCGACGAGACCGTGATGTCGATGGTCTGGCCGGGCTGGGCGAACGCCGGCAGCGAGGCGGTGACCATGACGGCGGCCACATTCTTGAGCTGCAGGCTGGTGCCGGCCGGTAGATTGACGCCCTTCGATTGCAGCATCGAGACAATCGATTGCACCGTGAACGGGGTCTGGGTGGTCTGGTCGCCGCTGCCATCGAGGCCGACCACGATGCCGTAGCCGGACAACTGGTTTTCGCGGACCCCGCCGATGGTCGACAAATCCTTGAGGCGTTCGGCCAGCACCGCCTGCGGGGCCAGTACGGCCAGGCAGACGGCTGCGCAGGTCAGCAGGTGAAACATGTGCGACAGGCGAGAGGCGTGCGGAGGACGGCGCATGGTCATTCCCATCAGAATGGCAAGAGCGACTGGAAGAAACGCGACACCATCGATGTCATTTCCGCCCGGTCGATCTGGCTGTTGGTGCGGTATTCGACGCGCGCGTCGGCCACCTGGGTCGAGGACACGGTATTGCCCACGCCAATATTGTCGGGACTGATCATGCCCGAGAAGCGGATGAATTCCACGCCCTTGTTCATGGCCACCTGCTTTTCGCCGGCCACGATCAGGTTACCGTTCTGCAGCACTTCCGTGACGGTCACGCCGATCGTGCCGGTGAAGGTATTGCTGGCGCTCTGGTTGTCGCCATCGGCAAACTTGGTGGCCGATTCGACCGCCACCGCGGGGCCGAACACACCCTTGATCAGGCCGGGCGTGGCAAAGTTGGCCGAGCCGGACTTGTTGCCCGAACTGGCGCCCGCCTTGACCGCCGCGGTTTTCTCGACGATGTTAATGGTCAGCATGTCGCCGATGTGGCGCGCGCGCCGGTCTTCGAACAGGGGCCGGTATTGGGTGGGCTGGTAGATGGCGCCATTGACCGGGGCCGGCGCTTCCGTGTAGAGCGGGCGCGCCGTGGTGGGGCGCTGCACGATCGAGCTGGGCGTGGCGGCGCAACCGGACAACAGGACCAGGGCGGCGATGGCGAGCGTTTTCATGAATGTCCTTACGCGGCTTACAGCTGGGCCAGCTTGGCCAGCATCTGGTCCGACGTGGTGATGGCCTTGCTGTTGATTTCGTAGGCCCGCTGGGTGGTGATCATGTTGACCATTTCCTCGACCACGTTGACGTTCGAGGTTTCCACGTAACCTTGCATGAGCAAGCCCGCGCCATTGGTGCCCGGGGTATTGGTGTTGGGGCTGCCCGAGGCGCCCGTTTCCACGTACAGGTTTTCGCCCTTCGATTCCAGCCCGGCCGGATTGATGAAGGTCGACAGCTGGATGGTGCCGATCTGCGACGGCGCCACCGTGCCCGGCAGCTGCACCGAGACGGTGCCGTCGCGCGCGATCGTCAGCGACTGGGCATTGGCCGGCACCGTGATGGCCGGCTGCAACACGAATCCCGACGAGGTGACCAGCTGGCCGTTGGCATCGGACTGGAAGGAACCATCGCGCGTGTAGGCGGCGGTGCCATCGGGCAGCAGGACCGAGAAGAAGCCGGCGCCGTTGACCATCACATCCTTGCTGTTGCCGGTCGACTGGGGATTGCCCTGGGTATGGATGCGCTCGATGGCGACCGTGCGCACGCCGGTGCCGATCTGCTGGCCGGTGGGCAAGGCGGTTTGCTGGGAAGACTGGGCGCCGGGCTGGCGCACGTTTTGGTACAGCAAGTCCTCGAACACCGCGCGCGAGCGCTTGAAGCCGTTGGTGCTGACGTTGGCCAGGTTGTTGGTGATGACGTCAAGCTGGGTCTGTTGTGCTTCCAGGCCGGTCTTGGCGATGTACAGGGAACGAATCATGCTCTTCTCCAGTTACGGCGCCATGGAAAAGATCCAGACACCGGTCAATGAAGAACATTATGCGGGAGCGCAACTCAATTCAAAGCGAGGATCTGGGTAGCTTTCGCCGCGTTGTTCTCGGCGTTCTTCATCAGGCTCATCTGGAGTTCAAAGGAGCGCGCCAGGGCGATCATGGTGACCATCGCATCGACCGGATTGGCGTTGCTGCCTTCCAGGGCGCCGCCCACCACCGTCACGGCCGGATCGGCCGGGGCGGCGCTGCCGTCGCGCAGGCGGAACAGGCCATCGTCGCCCCGCACCAGGTCCTTTTCGGGCGGGTTGACCAGTTTCAAGCGCCCCAGCACCGTGGCCGCGCCCGGCTTGGTGGTGGTGGCAATGGTGGAAATGGTGCCATCGCCGCCGACGGCGACCGTCACTTCGGGCGGCACGGTGATGGGCCCGCCGTCGCCCTGCACGGTCAGGCCCGAGGCCGTCTGCAGCAAGCCGTTGGCGTTGGTTTGCAGGGCCCCGTGGCGGGTATACGCTTCGCTGCCGTCGGCGGTCTGTACCGCGATCCAGCCCTTGCCGCGCAGCGCCACGTCCATTTCGCGTCCCGTCATTTGCAGGGGACCGGACGAGAAATCGGAGCCGACTTCGGCATTGGTGACGAAGGCGCGCGTGGGCAGCGTGCCCTCGGCCACGATCGGCACGGCGCGGAAGGCGTCGATCTGGGCCCGAAAGCCCGTGGTGTTGACGTTGGCCAGGTTGTTGGCCGCCGTCGCCTGCTGCTCGAGGATGTGGCGCGCGCCGCTGGCGGCGGTGTAGATGAGCTTGTCCATGGGGCGCGGCCTGTTCCTTGTGTGGCGGGGCGATTAACGCAGGTTGACCAGGGTTTGCAAGACCGAATCCTGGGTCTTGATGGTCTGGGCATTGGCTTGATAGACCCGCTGGGCGGTGATCATGTTGACCAGTTCGGCCGTCAGGTCGACGTTCGAATTTTCCACCGCCGACGATTGCAGCACGCCCAGGCTGCCCGAATTCGGGGTGCCCACCAGCGGCGTGCCCGAGGTCGAGGTCTGGGCCCAGGCGTTATTGCCCAGCGGCGAGAGGCCGTTCGGATTGGCGAAATTGGCCAGCACGATCTGGCCCAGTGCATGCGACTGGCCATTGCTGTACTGACCGAGGATGATGCCGTCGCCGCCCGCCGTGAAGCGCTGCAGGGAGCCGGCCGTGTAACCGTCCTGGGTGGTCTTTTTTTCGCTGGTGGGCGCGCCGTACTGGGTCGAATTGGTGAAATTCATCTGGAACGACAGCGTCTGCTGCGACCCGGTGGATGGGAAGATCGGCAGCGCGATGGTCAGCGGCAGGGTCTGCGGCGCCATGGCCGAGGCCGACAGCGCGCCGCTGGTATCGAAGCGCAGATAGCCGCTGCGCACGGCAGGCACGCTGACGGCGCCGGCAATGAGGGCGTCGATCTGGTCCGGCGTGATGCCCACCGTGGTGCCGGCGCTGGTGGCGGCGGTCTGGATGGCGGTGATCTGGGCGGCGCTGGCGCCGGCCGCGGTGGCGGCGGCCGAGACCGCGTTCGAGGCGGCTGCCGCGTAAGCGACGGCGGCAGCCGCCGTGTTGACCGGCGGGGTCGTGGCGGCCACCTGGAAGGCGGCGCGCGCGGCCACCGAGGCCGGGTCGGTCTGGGCTGCGGCGGCCACGCCCTGGTTCGTCACTTCCACCCCATCGACGGCGTTGTACACGTCCCAGGCGCCGGCGCCGGTCTTGACGTAGAAGGTCGAGAGCACGTGCGGATTGCCCAGGCTGTCGAACACGTCGATCGGGGTTTGCTTGTTGTAGCTGGTCGGATCGGTCGCGTCGAACGGTACCGTGACCGGGGTCAGGCTGCCCGAATCGAGATTGATCTCGGTATCGACGCGGGTGGTGGCCACCGGCTTCAAGTCGGCCGTGTTGATCTGGATCGGCACGGGCGAGCCGGCCAGGATATTGCCCGACGGGCCAGCCGCAAAGCCGGTCAGCTTGGCGCCCTGGGCATTGACCATGAAGCCATCCTTGTCGAGCGCGAACTGGCCATTGCGCGAATACTGGGTCGCGCCCGCCACTTCGGTGCGGAAGAAGCCGGCGCCATTGATGGCGATGTCGAGCGGATTGGCCGACGATTCGATATTGCCCTGGGTGAACTGCTGGGCGATCTGCGACACCTTGACGCCGATCCCGGCCTGGTTGCCGCCGGCGCCATTGAGCGAATTGGCGTACACGTCCGCAAACTGGGCTTGCGATCCCTTGAAACCGACGGTGCTCGCATTGGCGATATTGTTGCCGATGACGTCGAGCGATTTGGCAGCGCCGTTCAAGCCGCTAAGTCCTTGTTGGAAAGACATGGTGTTCTCCTGAATAAAAGTAAAGGCGGCCTGGCTTACAGAATCTGCCGGACGTCGGCAATCGTGACGAGACCGAGGTTGGGCAGGTTCAGCTTGACCCCATCCTTGGCATTGCTGGTGACGCTGGCAACCTTGTCAAACGACAGGGCCTTGGCATCCTTGAGTTGTTCGCCGCCCTGGGTGGCGACCACGCGAATCAGATAATTGCCGTCGCGCAGGGTGACCGGCTTGCCGTTCGCGTCCAGCTTGGTGGGATCGGGCACGCCATCCCAGGCCAGGGGCACGGTGCCGGCCTGCTGGGCGCCCAGGTCGATCACGTCGACATCCTTGCCGGTCGATGGATCGGTGATGATGACCTTGACATTGTCGGCGGCCGAGGCCAGGTCCACGCCCAGGATGCCCTTGCCGCCCGACAGGGTGACATTGCCGCCCGGGACCAGCACGCCATGGCCGATCATGTTGGCCGCGGCCAGCGTTTCCGACGACTGGTAACTGGCCTTGAGCGACTCCATGGTGGCATTTAACTTGTTGACGCCGGTCACGGTCGAGAGCTGGGCCAGCTGGCTGGTGACCTGGGCATTGTCGAGCGGATTGAGCGGATCCTGGTTCTTCATCTGGGTGACCAGCAAGGTCATGAACTTGTCCTGGTCGGCCTCCACGCTGCCGGCCTCGGCCTTGGGCTTTTTCGGGTTGACCGCGTTGAGCAGGTCGGGCGAGATCGCCGAGGGTGCGGAATTTACGGTTGTCATGATGTCTTTCTTTATTGACCGAGGGTCAGGGTCTTGAGCAGCAGCGACTTGGCCGCGTTCATGGTTTCCACGTTGGTCTGGTAGGAACGCGAGGCCGACAGCATGTTGACCATCTCGTCGACCACGTTCACGTTCGGCATCGCCACATAGCCCTTGTCATCGGCCATCGGATGCTTGGGGTCGTACACCTGGCGCAGCGGGGCGGCGTCTTCCACCACTTCGCGCACCTTTACGCCGGTGCCGCCGCCTTCGGTCTGCACCGCTTCGAACACCACCTGCTTGGCGCGGTAAGCCTGGCCGGTGGCGCTGGCGGTGCTGTCGGCATTGGCCAGGTTGCTTGCCACCGTGTTCAGGCGCTGGGCCTGGGCGCTCATGGCCGACCCGGACACATTGAAGATATTAAACAGCGACATGATCAGGACCCTCCCTGGATCGCGGCCAGCATGCCGCGGATTTGCATATTGATCATCGTGATCCCTGCCTCGACGCGCAGGGCGTTGTCGGCAAACTGGTTGCGCTCGACATCCATGTCGACCGTATTGTTGTCGGCACTGCCCTGGGCCGGAACCCGGTACAGGACCGGCGTGCCGTTGGGCAGGAAATCGCCGCTCTGGCCCGGTGCATTGTCAAAGTGGGCTGGGGCGGTGGTGGCCAGCACGCCCGCCGGCGGCGTGGTGCGCGCCAGCACCGCTTGCAGCGAGCTGGCGAAATCGATATCGCGCGCCTTGTAATTCGGGGTGTCGCCGTTCGCAATATTCGACGCGAGCAGCTGCTGGCGCTGGGAACGCAATTCCAGTGCCGTCGTATTGAAGCGCATGTATTCGTCGAGTTTGCCTATCATGTCCGGCTCCGTTCTTTATCACAGGATCGATCATACGGGCCCGACAGTCCAGCCGATCGTGCGAGAAGGCAGCCTAAAAGGGGGCTATTCGCCGCTTCGGGCGGGTCGCGCGAGGCCGATAATGGCTCCATTCTCCAGGGACGGACCCATGACCACTGCCTACCGCACCACTGTTGCTTTCCTGCTCGCGCTGGCTGCCAGCCAGGCCCCGGCCCAGACCGCCGCGCCCGCCACGCGCCAGGATCCGGCCGCCCTGCGCGCCCTGGCCGAGCAGTATCTGCAGACCCAGAGCGCCGGCCTGCCGGGCACCGTCAGCATCCAGGTGGGCGCGCTTGACGCGCGCATGCAACTGGCCGCCTGCCCGGCCCCGCAAGCGTTCCAGCAACCGGGCGCGCGCGCCTGGGGCAAGACCACCGTGGGCGTGCGCTGTGCGGCGCCGACCCCGTGGACGGTGTATATTCAAGCCCAGGTCAGCGTGCAGGCCGAGTATGTGGCGGCCGCCACGCCGCTGGTGCAGGGACAGCCCATCGATCCTTCCCAGCTCGTCATGGTCAAGGGCGACCTGGCAGCGCTGCCGAACGGCGTGCTGACCGAGCTGGCCCAGGCCGCGGGCAAGACCAGTACCATGTCGGTCGCCGCGGGCGCGCCGCTGCGCGCCGACCAGCTGCGCAGCAAGCCCGTGGTGCTGCAGGGCCAGGCGGTGCGCGTGGTGTCGGGCGGCGCCGGCTTCCAGGTCTCGGCCGAAGGCAAGGCCATCGGCAATGCCGGCGACGGCCAGGTGGTGCAGGTGCGCACCCAGGCCGGTGCCATCCTGAGCGGGATCGCGCGCGCGGGCGGCCTGGTCGAGGTGGTGTTTTAGACAAGGAACCAAGTTTGCTGCCGGTCCGCCTAAAGTTAACGACGCGCACGCCGTTATAGAGACAGACCGTGGAGTTTCACTCCAAGCAGAGAAGGAAATTGCTGTGAAAATTAATGACACCCTCAAGAGCAGCCCTGGCCTACCGGCCAGCAGCACCCCGGCGGCCGGCGCCAAATCGGCCGACAAGGCCGCCAGCGCCGCCCCGGCGGGCACCGACAGCGTGCGCCTGTCGTCGCAGGGACAAGCCCTGGCCGCCAGCGCGGCCGGTGGCAGTACCGGCGTGTTCGACACCAAAAAGGTCGAACGCATCAAGCTGGCCATTGCCGATGGCCAGTTCCAGGTCAATTCGGAGAAAGTCGCAGACGGTTTGCTGGAAACAGTGCGCGATCTGCTGCATTCTCGCAAACGCTGAGTCAGCGGGAGAAAGCGACGTTTCATGAAGCCGACAGCCAGTGCCCACGGCACCTTGCAAGAGGAATTGGCGGCCATTGCCGCCCTGATCGACCTGATGAAACAGGAACAGCAGTGCCTGGTCGCGGCCGATACCGACGGCTTGTCCGCCCTCACCCCGCGCAAGAATGCGTTGATCGACCTGCTGGCGGCCCTGGCCGGCCAACGTCACCAGGCGCTGGCGGAGGCCGGCGTCGAGGCGTCCGAAGCGGGCATGCAAGCCTGGCTGGCGCAAGCGGCCCATGCCCAGCACGGCGCCGCCTGGCAGAGCCTGCTCGGCCACATGCGCGACGCCAAGGAATTGAACCGCGTCAATGGCATGCTGATCAACAAGCAAATGACCCAGAATGCCATTCTCATCAATGCCATGCGCACCCCGGCCGACGCCGCCGATACGGGTTTCTACGGCCCCAGCGGCCAGGCCACCCCCGTCAGCAGCAAGCGCCGCCTCGTGGTCGGCTAAGCGCCCCGTGTTGCCCAGCCCAGCGGCCGCCTTGCGCGGCCGTTGTGCATTGACGGCCGCGCGTAGCATGGTTGAACGGAAAATTCCAGCGCCGCGTGCGGCCACCCCGGGTTTTCAATGCGGACGCAACAGCGGCGTTCGCTTGCCATCATTTACTTTACTTCATTGCAATAATCCCTGAGGATGGCCACATGCGTTTCCCGTCCAGACAAGCTCTTTGTCGTGCGGCAACGCATCATGACAAAGCCGTGCGGACCCCGATGCGGCCATCGATACACTATCAGACGGAGAACAGCAATGAACTTGAAATACCAGGCAAGTGTTGCACTGATCGCCCTGAGCGCCTGCGCCGCAGTCCAGGCCGGCAATCACGGTGTTGTCGCCAGCGTCGCAGCCGACAAGGCCACCCTCGGCAAGGCGGACAACGTGACCGTCCGTTTGACCATCACCAATACCAGCGCCCAGCCGCAGCTGATCCTGAAATGGCATACGGCCTTCGGCGAGATCGAGGAATCGCTGTTCAAGATCACCCGGGACGGCGTCGACGTGCCCTATCTGGGCGCCCACTACAAGCGCGGCGCACCGACCCCGTCCGACTACTACCTGCTCAAGCCGGGCGCCTCGCACACCGTCAAGGTCGAGCTGTCGGACATGTACGACATGAGCATCACGGGCCAGTACACGGTCAGCTACCGCGCCAGGTCGGGCAACCTGTTCGGCACCAATGAAAAGAGCATCGGCGAAGTGACCTCGGGCGCGGCCAGCATCTGGATCGATGGCCGCCTGCCGCGCGGCAGCACGTCGGACGCCCTGGCCGCCAAGGCCCCCGCCAATCCCTCGCCCGCGGCCGGCACGCTGGCGTTCAGCAAGTGCACCACCAGCCAGCAAGCGACCGTGGTCCAGGCCGTCAGCGCCGCCACCAGCATGGCCAGCGGCGCCGACGCCTACATGGGCGGCACCCTGGGCGCGCGCTACCTCAAGTGGTTCGGCGCGCTCGACAGCACCCGCGTGAACAATGTCAAGGCCCACTATGTGGCGATCAAGGATGCCTTCCAGAACAAGCCAATCACGGTCGACTGCGGCTGCAAGAAAACCTATTACGCCTATGTCTACCCGACCCAGCCGTACACCATCTATGTCTGCAAGGCGTTCTGGACGGCGCCGCTGACGGGCACCGATTCGAAAGGCGGCACCCTGGTGCACGAGATGAGCCACTTCAATGCCACCGCCGGCACCGATGACTGGGTGTACGGCCAGTCGGGTGCGGCCAGCCTGGCCATCAGCGATCCGGCAAAGGCCACCGACAATGCCGACTCGCACGAATACTTCGGCGAGAACACGCCTGCCCTGAACTGATTGTCGGATCCGTACCACAACAAGACCGGCGCCGCGTGCGTCGGTTTTTTTTCGTCGCTGGCGGCCGGACCAACAAATGTCGAACGCCCGCCAATCTGTTCAAAATTTAACATTCCATTGTCACAGTCACCACCTTCTGGCGTCGTCGGAAGCCTTGCGCTGACAGGCGAAGCTGGATATTTCCTTACAGAATGAACAAAAGTCAAAAACGTGCAACATTCGTCGAAATGACACAATTACCGACGATTCAACGTTTACCGAAGAACATCTTGTGTGTGAGGATGAGTTCGTTGAGCACGCATTTGTATGCATGTGGTTGTCAGGAGATGCGGGACTCGGCACATAAAAACCAACACTACTCACGGAGCAGAAATGAACTTGAATACCTTGGTCAAAGCCGGCGTCAGCGCCGCAGCCCTTGCAGCATGCATGTCCGCCCAGGCGGGTTCGAATGGTGTCACCGTTAGCGTCGTGCCGGAAAAATCCTCGCTGCAGCAAGACGACGATGTCGTCCTGCGCGTGACGATGACCAACACCTCGTCCAAACCGCAGTACGTGCTCAAATGGCATACCCCGTTCGGGGGCATCGAAGACCAGCTCTTCGACGTCAAGCGCGACGGTGCCGACGTGCCTTACCTGGGCCGCCACATCAAGCGCCAGACGCCGACGGCCAAGGATTACTACCTGCTCAAGCCGGGCGCCTCGCACACCGTCAAGGTCGAGATTTCCTCGCTCTACGACATGAGCGTGACGGGCGACTACAGCGTGCGCTACCACGCCGCCTCGGTCAACACCTTCCTGCCGTCGCTGGACGCGCGGCCGATGGCAGCGGGCGCAGCGCTCGACAGCGGCGCCGAGATCGGCGAGCTCGCTTCCTCGCCGGCGACCATGTTCATCAATGGCCGGCTGGCACGCGGCACCGTGGTAGGCCAGCCGTTCGACCTGAAGGCCGGTACCGTGAGCCCGATGGGAGTCTCGTTCAGCAGCTGCACGAGCTCGCAGTCGAGCGCCATCAACTCGGCCATCAGCGCAGCCAAGAGCATGGCCAACAGCAGCGTCAACTACCTGGGCGCCGGCACCCGCGGCACGCGCTACACCAAGTGGTTCGGCACCTACGACGCGGGCCGCTACTCGACCGTGCGCACCCACTTCAACAACATCAAGAATGCCTTCGACACTAAGAACGTGGTGGTCGATTGCAGCTGCAAGGAATCCTACTACGCCTATGTCTATCCGACCCAGCCGTACAAGATCTATGTCTGCAACGCATTCTGGTCGGCACCAACCTCGGGCACCGATTCCAAGGGCGGCACCCTGGTGCATGAAATGAGCCACTTCAACGTGGTCGCTGCGACCGATGACCGCGCCTATGGCCAGTCGGCTGCCGCCAGCCTGGCACGCAGCAACCCGGCCGGCGCCGTCGACAATGCCGACTCGCACGAATACTTCGGCGAGAATACGCCCGCCGGCAACTGAGTTTGTCACCCTGGGGTTCTTGAATGGCGTTCCGCGCAAGCGGACGCCATTTTTTTTCGCTGTCGTTCGGTTTGCGCGCCGTCGGCGCGGACGCGTTACGGCGCCGTGTAGGTAAACGTGATTGGCGCCGTGGCCTGCGTGACAGGCGCATCGAGTTTGGCCAGGCTGTGCAGATACGCGCCCTCGTACCCGATCTGGTAGGTGTGCGTGCCGTGCGGGAAAGCATAGCTGGCCGTGATGTCGATCGTATTGCTGCGCGTGGCGCCGGGCGCCACCTTGACGTAATCGGCCCGGGTCAGCGGCCCGCGCTTGACCATCGGCCCCGCATAGTCGACCGGTGCGCCGCTGCCCTGCTCCGTGATGCTGAACACGCGGCCGAACAATTGCTTGCCCTCATACACCGCCTTGGGCACGAACACGCTTGCCGCGCTGGCGTTGTGCACCTTGAGCGTGACCATCACCTTGCCGCCGCCCGCCGCCACGGCGAGCTGTTCGCTGACACCGTTCATTGCCGCTCCCTGCGCCGCGCCGGCCAGCGCCAGCATGCCCAGCGCCACTATGCCTGCTTTCATGAATGCGCCTCCCTAGTTGGTCGGAATTTCCGTCACCGTGTCCGGCAGCGCCGACAGGATCGTCACGGCCACGCGCCGGTTGCGCGCCTTGCCCTCGGGCGTATCGTTGCCCGCCACCGGCAAGTTCGAGGCGCGCCCCACCGCGGTCAGGCGCGCGGGGTCGACCCCGCTATCGATGAACAAGCGTACCACGCTCGAAGCGCGCACGGCGGACAGCTCCCAGTTCGAGGGGAACACGGGCGTGGCGATGCGGGTGTCGTCGGTATGGCCTTCGACCTGGATGGCGTGGGTATCGTTCTTGAGCAGGGCGCCGAGCGCGCGCAGGGCTTGCTCGGAATCGGGCGCCAGGCGCGCCTCGCCCGGATCGAACAGCACGCTGGCATTGATTTCCACCTGCACCCCGAGGCTATTCTGGGTCACCCGCACCTTGCCTTCCTTGACCAGCGGGGCGAGTGTGCTCGACAGGTCCTGGGCCAGCCGGGTGAGCGCCTCGCGCTCGCGCCGCAAGGCTTCGGCGCGCTTGCGCTGGGCCGGCGACGGCAGCGCCTGCACCGTGACCGGCTGCGACTGGCCCGGCACCATCACCACCACCGTATCCTTGCCGGCAAAGGCATTGTCGAGCGAGAGCGCGAACACCTTGTACTTGCCCTCGTTGACCACCGAAATCGCATACATCACGACAAAGAAGGCAAACAGCAGCGTGATGAAGTCGGCATACGAAATGAGCCAGCGTTCGTGGTTCTCGGCATCCGCTTCGTATTTCTTGCGCGCCATGGTCAGGGACGCGACAGCAGGCTGGCGACCCGCTCTTCGATCACGCGCGTATGGTCGCCGCTGGCGATATCGTGGAACACGTCGGTCAGGATTTCATACTGGGTCACGGTTTCGGCCACGATATTCTTGATCTTGTTGCCGACCGGGTAGTAGAACAGATTGGCCAGCCCCACCCCGTACACGGTGGACACGAAGGCCACGGCAATGCCGCTGCCCAGCTTGGCCGGGTCGCCCAGGTTTTCCATCACGTGGATCAAGCCCAGCACGGCGCCAATGATGCCGATGGTGGGCGAATAGCCGGCCGCCGATTCCCAGATCTTGGCCGCCTGGCGCTGGCCGAATTCGTAGGCCGTCACCTCGGTTTCCAGCAGCCCGCGCAGCTTGTCGGGCGCGATCCCGTCCACCACCAGGCGCAAGCCTTTCTGGATGAATTTGTCCTTGCTGCCGTTCATGTACTGTTCGAGCGAGAGCAAGCCGTCGCGCCGCGCATGCAAGCTCCAGGCGGCAATGTCGCGCGCCAGCTTGGCGCGCTGCGACGGTGGCGGCCGGAACACCCATTTGAGCATGCGCAGGCCGCGCATGAAGGTCGGCCCCTCGGTCTGCAGCATGACCGCGCCGAAGGTGCCCACCACGACAATGGCGAAGGCGGCCGGCTGCACCAGGGAAGCGAACTTGCCGCCTTCCAGGCTGTGGCCGAGCAAGAGCCCGGCCAGCGCCAGCACCAGCCCCGCTACGCTGGCCCAGTCCATGCCTGCTCCCGTAGACTGGCCCGCAGGCGGGCCACCGCCTGGGTATGCAATTGCGACACGCGCGATTCGGACACGCCCATGACTGCCCCGATCTCTTTGAGGTTAAGTTCTTCTTCGTAGTACAAGCCCATCAGAATTTTTTCGCGCGGGGGCAGCGCCTCGATGGCATCGATCACGGCCTGGCGGAAGTCGCCCTCCATCAGGCTGCGCAGGGGATCGGCATCGTCCACCGCGTAGCGGTCGAGGAAGCTGTCGTTGCCCTCGGCATCGTGAAAATCTTCGTAATACACCAGCTGGTGGCCGCCGCCGTCGGACAGCATGTCCTGGTAGTCGGCCAGCGACAGCTTGAGCGACTTGGCCACTTCCGATTCGCTGGGCGGATGGCCGAGCTTTTGCTGCAGGGCGCTCATGGCCGCCTCGATCTTGCGCATGTTCTGGCGCATCGAGCGGGGCAGCCAGTCGCTGTTGCGCAATTCGTCGAGCATGGCGCCGCGGATGCGCAGCACCGCATAGGTCTCGAACTGGGCGCCGTGGGTTTCCTCGTAGCGCGTGATGGCGTCGAGCAGGCCGATCATGCCGGCCTGGACCAGGTCATCGACTTCCACACTGGGCGGCAGCTTGGCCTTCATGTGGTGGGCGAGGCGCTTCACCAACGGCATGTGCTCCGTCAGTAGATCGTTCTTGTCCGCTTTGCCTTTGACCGTGTACATGTTCACCGTATTGTTTTATGAACCCAATGGGGTCGTCCCTCCCGCCCGCGCCCGCTGCGGCATGCCCGCCAGGGCAAAGCGCCCGGCCAGCTGGCGGAACGCCACCGACGCCCCGGCCAGCGGAAAGGCATCGACCACGGCCCGGCCCAGGCGTGCGGCGCGCTGCAGGTATTCGTCGGCCGGCACCGCGCCCAGCGACGTGAGCTGGACGGCCAGGTAGCGGCTTGCTGCTGCTGACATATTATCGTATACCACCTTCGCCTCGGCTTCGGAAGCCCCGGTCACCAAAATACCGAAGGGACGGCGTCCCAATTGTTGCGAAAGACGCTTGATCAGGGCATACGCGGCCGTGATCGATGCGCCGCTGGTGCCGACCTGGATCACGATCTCGGCGCTGGCCATCAGCGGCACGGGGAAGCTGCCGTCCGCGCCCAGTTCGCCATCGACCAGCACCATGCCGGCCTGCTTGACCAGCACGTCGAACGCCTTGGCCAGGCGGCGCGCCTCGTCGGCACTGGGCCTGGCCACGCGCTTGCCGGCCATGCTGGCCACGCAAAAGCCTTGCGGCACGGCCTGGATCGCCTGGTTCAGCGCGCACTCCTGGCGCGCCACGGCCAGCAGGCTGGCGCTGCGCTCCAGGCCCAGACGCTGGGCCACGCCATACTCGTCGGTGCAGGCGTCGACCAGGATCACGTCGTTGCCGGCGCGCGCCAGCGAGGCGCCCAGGTTGACCAGCATGGCGCCCTTGTCGTCGGCGGCGCAGGCGGACAGGAAGGTGACGATGCGTGGCTTCGGTCCCGCCAGCATGCGGCGCAGGCCTTCGGCCTGGTCGAAATCGAAATTAGCCAAGGGACACCTCGCCCAGGCTGCGCTCGGCGCCGGCCATCAGCAGCGGCAATTCCGCGTCCGCATACTGGGTGGCCGCGTCGCCGCGCTTGAGACGGAAGGCGCGGTCGATCAGCATGGCCGGGTCGGCCAGATGCAAGTCTTCCGGCACGCGCTGGCCGTTCGAAATGTAGAACAGGTTGAGCTTCTGGCGGATCACCACGTCAAGCACATTGCCCAGCGACGCCGCTTCGTCGAGCTTGGTCATGATGGCGCCGGCCAGGCCGCTGCCCTGGTAGGCGCGCACCACTTCATTGAGAGTCTCGTTGGTCGAGGTGGCGTTCAGGCACAGCAGGCGCTTGACGTCGGCCCCGCTGCCGGCCAGCATCGCGACCTGCTCGGCCACATTGTGATCGCGCTGGGACACGCCCACCGTATCAATCAGCACCGTGTGCTTGTTGCGCAATTCCTTGAGGGCGATGCGCAAGTCCGCCTCATCCTTGACCGAGTGCACCATCACGCCGAGGATCTTGCCATAGATGCGCAACTGTTCATGGCCGCCGATCCGGTAGGCATCGGTGGTGATCAGGGCCAGCTTGTCCGGGCCATGGCGCATCACGCAGCGCGCAGCCAGCTTGGCGGTGCTGGTGGTCTTGCCCACGCCGGTGGGGCCGACCAGGGCGAACACGCCACCCTTTTCCAGGATTTCATCTTCATTGCTGATGGTGGTCAGATTGCGCGCGAGCACGGTGCGAATCCAGGCGGCGCTGGCGGCTTCGTCTTTGCCAGCGGGCAGCTTGTCGACCAGGTAGCGCGCCAGGCTGGCGGAAAAACCCGCCGCCAGCATGTCGCGCAGCACGGCGGTTTTTTGCGGTGCGCGCGCGGCCGTGGCGCCCCAGGCGATTTCCGCCATCTGGTGCTGCATCTGGCCGCGCAGGGCGCGGATTTCGTTCATCATGCCGTGCATGTCGGCGGCAGCGCTATCCTTGGCGCTGGCAATGGCTTGCTGCATCATCGAGGCCATCTGGCTGGTAACGAGTGCCATGTCGAACGGCTCCGCGGCGGCGGCGGGCACGGCGCGCCGGTTGCCGTAACCTTCGGGCGGCATGGCCAGGCTGGGGCGCGGCTGCGCCATTTCGGTATCGGGCGCGGGCGCGGCAATCGACGCCACATCGTCGCCGGCAATGGCCAGGATTTCCACCACGCCATCGACGGGGCGATTCGACAGGATCACGGCATCCGGGCCCAGCGCCTCGCGCACCTTGCGCAGCGCTTCGCGGGATGTGGTTGCGGTAAATTTTTTGACATTCATCGTCGACTCCGTGGGGATTCTATTGCACCAATTGCACAGGATCCATTATTGACGATGCACGGAGGAAACCATCAGCCGAGCAGACAGGGGAAACGCCCTCATTTCCGCGCCGCCCGCCCGCGTTCGCCACCCGTGGCAAACGCCTGCGGTGCTTACATGGCGGCGCCGACCAGGCTGGTGACGCGGATGGTCTTGGTTTCGGGAATTTCGTTGTGCGACAGGACCTTGAGCTGGGGCAGCGCGCGGCGCAGAAAGCGCGACAGCATGGCGCGCAGCGGCCCGGGCACCAGCAGCACCGGTGTCAATCCCATTTGCTCCTGCTGGCTGGCGGCGTGGCCGGCCTGCTGGGCGATGGTGTCGGCCAGGCCCGGCTCGATGCCGGCGCCATCGCCGCCCGCGCCCAGCGCTTGCATCAGCAAGCGTTCCAGGCGGTTGTCGAGCGTCATCACGGACAGTTCATTGGTGCCAGGGAAAAGTTGCTGGACAATGGCCCGCCCCAGCGCCACCCGCACCACCGCCGTCAATTCGTTCGGATCCTGGGTCTGGGGCGCGTATTCGGCCAGCGTTTCGATGACGCTGCGCATGTCGCGGATGTGCACGCCTTCGACCAGCAGGTTTTGCAGCACCTTCTGCAGCGTCGACAGCGAGACCAGCTTGGGCACCAGGTCTTCCACCAGCTTGGGCGATTCCTTGGCCAGATGGTCGAGCAAGGCTTGCACTTCGGTGCGGCCCAGCAATTCGTAGGCATGGGTGGTGATCACGTGATTGAGGTGCGTCGCGACCACGGTGCCGGCGTCGACCACCGTGTAACCCATGTTCTGGGCATCATCCTTGAGGCCGGCCTCGATCCAGATCGCCGGCAGCCCGAAGGCGGGATCGGTGGTGACCAGCCCAGGCAGCGTACCGCTGGCCATGCCCGGATTGATCGCCAGGAACTGGCCCGACAGCGCCTCGCCCTGCCCCACTTCCACCCCCTTGAGCGTGATGCGGTAGGCCGAAGGCTTCAATTCGAGGTTGTCGCGGATGTGCACGGGCGGCGCCAGGAAGCCGACTTCCTGGGCAAACTTCTTGCGGATTCCCTTGATGCGCTTGAGCAGCTCGCCGCCCTGGGTCTTGTCGACCAGGGGAATCAGGCGATAGCCCACTTCCAGCCCCAGCGTGTCGACCGGGAGGATGTCTTGCCAGGTCGCTTCCTCGTTTTCGGCCGGCGCCGCGGCCGCGGCCGGGGCCGCTTCCTCGGCCGGCTTGGGCGCTTGCAGGCGGCGCCGCACGATGACGCCGGCGCCGATCAGGCCGGCCGCGAGCAGGATGAAGACCAGGTTCGGCATGCCGGGAATCAGGCCCAGGCCGCCGATGATGGCGCCGGTAATGAACAGCACTTCCGGCTTGGCGAACAGCTGGCCCACCAGCTGGGTGCCGATATCCTGGTCGCTGGCCACGCGCGAGACGACGATACCGGCCGCCACCGAGATGATCAGGGAAGGAATCTGGGCCACCAGACCATCGCCGATGGCCAGCAGGGTGTAGGTTTGCAGGGCTTGCGAAAAGCCGAGGTCGTGCTGCAGGATACCGACCAGCAAGCCGCCAATGATATTAATGACGGTCACCATGATGCCGGCCACGGCATCGCCGCGCACATACTTGGAGGCGCCGTCCATGGCGCCATAGAATTCGGCTTCCTGGCCCACTTCGAGGCGGCGCCGGCGCGCTTCATCTTCGCCGATCAAGCCCGCGTTGAGGTCGGCGTCGATGGCCATCTGCTTGCCGGGCATGGCATCGAGGGCGAAGCGCGCACCCACTTCGGCGATCCGGCCCGCACCCTTGGTGACGACGGTAAAGTTAATGATGGTCAGGATGATGAACACGATCAAGCCGACCGTGTAATTGCCGCCGATCAGGAAGTGGCCGAACGCTTCGATCACCTTGCCGGCGGCCGCCCCGCCCGTATGGCCTTCGGTCAGCACCACGCGCGTGGAGGCGACGTTGAGCGACAGGCGCAGCATGGTCGACACCAGCAAGATGGTGGGGAAGGCCATGAAGTCGAGCGGCTTGACCGTATACAGGCTGGTCAGCAGGACGATCACGGCCAGCGCGATATTGAAGCTGAAGAACACGTCCAGCACGAAGGCCGGCAGCGGCAGGATCATCATCGACAGCAGCAGCACGATAATGATCGGCGCGGCCAGGGCGCTGCCGCCCCCCTTCATGCTCGTCATCCACGCTGGTAATTTGATGCTGTTCATGCTGGTGCTCCTGGTTCAGGTTTCTTGTGCGATGCGGGGTCGTGCGGATCGAGTTCGGGCGGCACCGCCAGCTTGCCGGGCCGTTCGGGATACTTGCCGGCGCCCTTATTAAAGGCGCGCAACTGGAACACATAGGCCAGCACTTCGGCCACGGCCGAATACAGCGCTTCGGGAATCTCGTCGCCGATCTCGGTATGCTTGTGCAGGGCGCGCGCCAGCGCCGGCGCTTCCAGCAGCGGCACCTTGTTCTCCTTGGCCAGGGCGCGGATCTTGGCGGCGACTTCGTCGCTGCCCTTGGCCACCACCCGCGGCGCCCCCTTGGCGCCATCGGCATACTTGAGCGCCACCGCGTAGTGGGTCGGGTTGGTGACGACCACGTCGGCGCTGGGCACGTCGGCCATCATGCGGCGCTTGGCCATCTCGCGCTGCAGCTGGCGGATCTTGCCCTTGATCTGGGGATTGCCTTCGGACTCCTTCGATTCCTGGATCACTTCCTGGCGCGTCATCTTCAGCTTGTTGGCGTAATGCCAGATCTGGTAGGGCGCGTCGATGGCCGCCACCAGCCCCAGGCCGCCCACGATGTACAGAAAGGCCGAGGCCATCATCTCGACCAGGTGGCCGGCGCCGGCGCGCAGCGGTTCGGAGGCGAGCGTCATCACCTCCTCCTTCTTGCCCATGATGACCAGCCAGGCCACGCAGCCGACCACGATGGTCTTGACGATCGCCTTGAGCAATTCGACCAGGGCGTTGGTGGAAAACATGTTGCCCAGCCCGGTAGCGGGATTGAGCTTGGAAAACTTGGGGGTGAAGGCCTTGGCGGAAAACAGGAAGCCGCCGATCACCAGGGGCGAGGCCAACGCCACGAACATGATGGCCGCCGCCAGCGGCAGGCAGGCCAGCATGACCTGCCCGATGTCGTGACCGACGCGCAGGATCAGGACATTGGCGTCAAAGACTTGTTCGCGCGACAGCGACAGGCCCGACACCATGGCCCGGTTCAGCGCCTGCACCATCGATCCGCCGGCAAACCACAGCGCGCAACCTGCCGTCATCAGCACCGAAAACGTCGCCAGTTCGCGCGAACGGGGGACGTCACCCTCCTTGCGGGCATCTTCCAGCCGCTTGGGACTGGCTGATTCGGTCTTTTCTGCGTCGCTGTCGTCTGCCATGGCACGTCTCTGTGGTACGAGTGCCCATTATTCGCGATATTGCTTGGCGGCTATCTCTGGAACAGGCGGGGAATTCCCCCTGTGACCGGGCGACGGCCGCTGCGGTGGCGCCGCCGCGCTGGCCGATTAACAACAAAAACCTTGGCGTCGCGCCCCGTGCGGGCGAAAAGATTGCTATGATCGCGATACCAAGCCAATGTTGTGCCTTGTTTTCCCACTTACGCCATTGGTAAAACGGAAAGAAAGCAGCAATCGGCGCTTAGTTTGCAGTTCAACCGATTTATTAAGTGAAGGAATTCAAAATGAAGAAAATCACCGCCCTGATCGCGATGCTGGCCCTGTCGTCGACCGCATTTGCCCAAACCGCCCCTGAAGCCCAAGCACCGGCGCCGGCACCAGCGCCTGCTGCTGCCGCACCAACGGCCGGCCTGTCGGTCGCTGCCATGGTATCGATCGGCGTGGCCCTGGCTGCCGTGGCTGCCGCCGCGTCGGACAACAGCACCACCACCACCCACCACGCACCTTGATTGTTGCGTTGTTGAATTAAAAAACGCGCCAGACGGCGCGTTTTTTTTGCGCCGGCGCTGCCGCAAGCAGCGCCGGCCGCTCAGTATTGCCCCTGCCAGGCGACGCTGATTTCCTTCGGGCCCGGCACCACCGTCACCTGGGAGCGGGGATAGTCGCGCTGCCCCTGCCACAGCAAGGTACCCACGGTGTAGCCAATCAAGCCGCCCGCCACGGTATCGGACACCCAATGCTTGCGCCCGGCAATCCGGCCCATCGACGAGATCGCCGCCACGCCGTACAGCCAGGGCGCCTTGTATTCCTGGGCAAACGGGGTAACGGCGGCAAAGGCCACCGCGCTGTGTCCCGAGGGGAAGGAAGAATTCGAGCGCGAGTCGCCCGGGCCCACGCGCGCCGAGGCGCCGCGCTCGGCTTCCGGGCGGGCCCGTCCAACCGCATACTTGCCCACTGCGCTCACACCGAGCGACACTGCCACCGATTGCAGCGCGATCACCCCGGTATTGCTGACCTGTTCGTCGCCCAGGGCGGCGGCCAGGCCGACCGTGGCGACCAGGGCCACCGGCATGTTGCGCCCAAAATTGTCCCAGTCGCGCATCAGGCGCGAATCCTGGTGCGCCTTGACGCGGCGGTCGACCGACTTGTCGAGCGCGCTGCTGCCGAGAATCACGGCGCCGCCGATGGCGCCGCCGTACAGCCAGCCCGACAGCGGCGGACTGGCCTTGCCCGACTGCTCGAGCCGCTCGCGCATGGCAGGCCAGGGATGGTAGGGAACGTCCGGCAAGGCCACCGCGGGCAGCGCGGCCTCGTCCGGCCGTTCGGCGAAGTTGCCCAGCCCATCGACCGCATGCAAGTTGCGGCGCGGCTGCTCGAGCATCTCGTACAGATCGCCGGGACTGGCCACCATCTGACCGACGTCGCGCGTCCATGGCGCCAGCGACAGGCCGGCGCTGGCCTGGGTATCCATGGGGAGCATGCTCGACAGTGGAATCGACAGGAAAATTCCCTTGTCGTGATACGGGCTGGCCGGCGTGCCGGGACTGGTGATGTCGTTGCCGTTGGTCTTGGTGTACCAGGCTCCCACTTCGACGCCGGAGCGGAAACGCCGCTTGAACTCGAGCCGCACGCCCTGGTCGCGCGCCAGGAAGCGGCCCGCGCGCGCGGTGGCGGTGATGTTATACGGCAGCTTGTAATGCAGGGCGCCCAGCGCCGTCACGGTGCGGTAGTCGCGCGTATCGAACCAGCCCTTGTAGCCGCGCTGCTGCAGGGCGTCGACGCTGACGTCGGCGGCCCAGCGGCTGTCGCCCGGCAGGTACAGGGCCTGGGCTCCGATGCCGCCATACATTTCTTCGTACAGGCCGCCCGACAGGCGCAGGTAGACGCGTTCGGCGGGATTGAGGTATTGATTGAGCATCAGACGATTGAGCTTGAAGCGCCCGCCCCGCTTGTACTCGGCGATGTCGGTGCGCACATGGGGCAGCAGGCTGTTCGACGCCTGGGTCACGCCGGTAATGTTTTCCAGGATATTCAGACGCAGGGCGCTGTTCAGATACAGGCCCTGGCCAAGGCGGCGGTCATAATTGGCCGCAGCCGACACTTCGTAGCGCAGCGCGCCGCTGGGATCGTTAAAGAAAAAGCCCAGCTTGGGCGCCACCTTGAAGCGGTTGTCTTCGCGGTCTTCCGAGGCGAGCCGGATGGCGTCGCCGTCGCGCCCCATCTGCAGCGCCACGCCGGCGCTCTCGTCAATGCCGCCGGCCAGGGCCGCCTTGTCGGTGTCGATGCGGTCGGACGGAGTGGCATAGCGCACCACGACCGAATTGAGGAAGGCTTGTCGGGTGCTCTGGCCGGTCAGGTAATTGTCGAGCGTGGCCATGTCGAGAAATTCGTAGGTGGCCACCGGCTGTTCCATGCGCGCATAGGTGATGCGCAGCGTGCGCGTGCCCAGCGGCGCCAGCGCCAGCGCCACCCGGCTGGCCCGGCCCACCGCCCGTCCCATCTCGGAAATGCGGCTATTGGTGAGCACCAGCTTGAGGGTGCTGCCGTCGACGTCGACACGGATGTTCTTGAAGTCCTGGCGCGCCAGCGCATCGACCAGGGCATTGCCGTAGCGCGGGTCGGCATGCCATTGCGCCAGCGTGGCCCGGGCCGGCTTGACCTTGGGTTGGAAATAGCCCGGTTCGGCGACCTTGGGAATGAATTCCTTCTCGGCCAGCGGGACGCTGGCAAACACCCCGGCGCTGACGTGGTCGCGGTGGCGCGCCAGCTGGGCGCCAAGCCAACCCCAGCGGTACTCCACGCCCAGCACAGCGCCGTTGCCGCGGGTGCCGGCGCGGGTGGCGTCGGCCCGGTAATCGTGGGCGTAATCGTTGGCGTCGTACTCGGCCACCAGCGACCAGCGCGGCGCGCTCTGGGGCGTCCAGCGCGCACCGGCAAACAGCCCGTCCACGCGCGCGCGGCCATAGCCGATACTGGCCTCGATGTTGCGGGCGGCGCCGAAGGTCTTGGTGGCCACCACGTACTGGCCACGGAACAGCTCGGTGCCCAGCAGGTCGGTCGCGCCCACCGCGATGGCCGGCATGACAGCGCCTTCTTCAACCAGACGCAGCTTGGCATCGATCACCTTGTCGCGGTAACGCCCGTAATTGCTGCCCGGCTGGCCGGGCTGGCTGTTAAAACCCGGAATCCCGCTGATCGACACGAAGCGCCCCGTGACCTGCAGGAATGGCAGCAAGGTCGAACTGGCCCACATGGTGCCGTACGGCGCGTCGTAGCTGTAGCCCAGGCTGAAGGTGCCGTCGGCTTCGACCCGGGCGCTGGGCATGGCCACGTAACCGGACTGGCCGCCCACGGCCGGGGTGGCCGCGCCGGCATGGACGGCAGAGAGCATCAGGTAACCGAAGCAGGTCAGGGGAAGGGGATGTCGCAGGACAGTAAACAAGGCAGAGACCCGAAAAATGCTCGACTGCGCGCAACAAGGCAACACCAGTCTGAGTCACATCAAACATCTGCGACGCGGCACCGTCGACAGGGCCGCATCGCGCTCGCAAATCGGCCACAGTCTAGCAGCAATCGGCCCCGCTTTTGCCGCTTTTCAATCGCGCCGTCAACGATTAAGCAATGCCTTTCCGGAACAATGGCAATCATCGTTGCCAAAAAGGGACGGATTCGCCCCCTTCACTCGAGAAATCTTGAAATACGCTATAGTGCTGAGGTGCTATCGAGCAGCTTTTGCATAGTACAAAGCTTGGCGCCGTAACATGTCGACCCACATTCGCGTTTCATCCATTGTCGGTCAGCTGATTGCTGCCACGCGCTCCGCCTCCTGCGTCGAGTCGCGCGGTCGATCTTGATTTGTGTGCTATTGCCAATTCGGAACGTTATGAATACACGCTTTTTGGACCTCCCCCGCTTTCACAAGCAACTCATCGCCGCCAGTTTCGACTTCGTCTGCCTGCCGCTGCTGCTGTATGTTTCGCTGATCCTGCATTTCGATGGCGTGCAAGCGAGCCTGTTCCGCGACTTCGCCGCGCTGGCCTTTGGCGCCCCGCTGGTCTGCATTCCCGTCTTCATGCGCCTGGGCATGTACCGTGCCGTGATCCGCTACATCCGCCAGGAAATCGCCATTGCCGCCGTCAACTGCGCGACCCTGTCCACGCTGCTGCTGGCGACGATGTTCATGCTGGCCCGTCCGCACGTGCTGTCGGCAACGCCGTTCCTGATCTTCTGGGCCGCCAGCATCCTGTACATTCTGGCCAGCCGCTTCGCCGCCCGGCGCTGGCTGCATTCGCGCGGCCATTTGCCCAGCAAGGTACGGGTCGCCATCTATGGCGCCGGCGACGCGGGCAGCCTGCTGGCGCATGCCATCTTGCCAGGCAACGAATACGAGCCTGTCATCTTCGTCGATGACAATCCGCAGCGCGTCAACACCACCATCGGCGGGATCCGCGTGTACCCGGCCCGCGAGCTCGAGCATCTTGCCAAGAAATTCCGCATCAGCACCGTGCTGCTGGCCATGCCCTCGCTGACCAGGCCGCAGCAGCGCGCCCTGCTCGATTCGCTGGCGCGCCTGTCGCTGATCATCAAGGTCACCCCGCCCGTGAGCAGCATCGTCACCGGCAAGGCCAAGGTGGAAGACGTGCGCCAGGTCCAGATCGAAGATTTGCTCAGCCGCGACGTGGTCGCGCCCGACGCCCTGCTGCTGTCGTATTGCGTGCGCGGCAAGGCCATCCTGGTCAGCGGCGCCGGCGGCTCGATCGGCTCGGAATTGTGCCGCCAGATCGTCAGCCTGCGCCCGCGCCTGCTCGTCTTGATGGACAGTTCGGAATACGCCCTGTACGCGATCGAGCAGGAATTGCGCGAACTGATTGCGCGCCAGGACCACGTGCTGGAACTGGTGGCCTGCCTGGGCAGCGTGCTCGACAAGTCGCGCTGCACCAGCCTGATGACCACCTTCGGCATCGAAACCGTCTACCACGCGGCCGCCTACAAGCATGTGCCGCTGGTGGAACACAACCCCATCGAAGGCATCCGCAACAATGTCTTCGGCACCCTGGCGCTGGCCGAAGCGGCCGCCGCGGCGCAGGTCACGTACTTCGTGCTGGTATCGACCGACAAGGCGGTGCGCCCGACCAACGTGATGGGCGCCAGCAAGCGCCTGGCCGAACTGATACTGCAAGCCTTTGCCCGCTGCGGCAGCAACACCCGCTTTTGCATGGTTCGTTTCGGCAACGTGCTCGGTTCATCGGGCTCCGTGGTGCCCCTGTTCCGCAAGCAGATCGCCGCCGGCGGCCCGCTGACCCTGACCCACCCCGACATCACCCGCTACTTCATGACCATCCCGGAAGCGGCCCAGCTGGTGCTGCAGGCCGGCGCCATGAGCCAGGGCGGCGACGTGTTCGTGCTCGACATGGGCGAACCGGTGCGCATTTCCGACCTGGCCAAGCGCATGGTCAACCTGAGCGGACGCGAGGTCAAGAGTCCGGCCACCCCCAACGGCACCATCGAAATCCATTATGTGGGCTTGCGGCCCGGCGAAAAATTGTATGAGGAATTGCTGATCGGCAGCAGCGTGACGGAAACCAGCCATCCGCTGATCCGGCGCGCCCAGGAAGCGGAATTCGAATGGGCCGTGCTCAAGCCGATGCTGCAGCAGCTCGACGATGCCTGCAACCGCTTCGACCATGGCGCCATCCGCCTGCTGCTGCAAAAGATCGTGCGCGAATACACGCCGTCCACCGACATCGCCGACAATGTCTTTACCTGCAGCGCAGGCCAGCGCCCGGCCCAGCTGAGCGACGAGCAGGCCATCCTGCTCGACAGCGACAGCGCGCCATCCCAGGTGGCCTCGGCTTGACAGCGTCCCCTCAGTGCACGATGCCGTCGCGGCGCAGCACTTTTACCAGCGTCATCAAAATCACCTTCACATCGAACGCGAACGACTGCTGCTGCAGGTAGATCACGTCGAGTCTGACCTTTTCCGGCAGCGGCAATTCGTCGCGCCCGTTGACCTGGGCCCAGCCGGTCAGGCCGGGCCGCACCGTGTGTACGCCGTGCGAAGTGCGCATGGCAATCAGGTTGTGCTGGTTGAACAGGGCCGGACGGGGGCCCACCACGCTCATGTCGCCCTTGACGATGCACCACAACTGAGGAATCTCGTCCAGGCTGGACTTGCGCAGGAAGCCGCCGATCGGGGTCAGAAAACGGTCCGGATCGGTCAACAGATGGGTCGCCACCACGGGCGTATCGATACGCATGGTGCGCAGCTTGGGCATGCGGAAAATCCGGTTGTCGCGTCCGACCCGGTCCGACCAGTACAGGGCCGGACCACGCGAGGTCAGCCGCACCAGCAGCGCCAGCAGCACGAAGGGCAGGAACAGGATGACCGCGGCGGTCAGGCTCAGGACGACATCGACTACACGCTTCATCGCATGCTCACCAGTGACAAGGGTTGGCTATTTTACCGCATGGGAACACTGCGCCGTCACGGCGCCGGGGCCGGCGCGGCCGTGCCCGCCCCCACCCGGTCCTTCAGGCGCAAAAATACCCGCTCGAACAGGTAGAACGACAGCGTGGCCACGGCAAACGCCAACAGCAGTGCCAGCAGCGGGCGCAGCGGGCCTGCGGCAGGAATGCGGCCGTCGCGCACCAGCCGTTCGATGATCTGGAAGCACAAGGGATGCCAGATATACAAGCCGTAGCTGATCTTGCCCGTGTAGCGCAGCGGCCCCCACGACAGCAGGCGCGCGCTAACGCTGCCCGGGCTGCCGGCCAGGTACCAGATCAGGGCGCCGCCCACCAGGGCCAGGGCCGTGTACAGGTAAAACGCCGGTACGGTCCAGCTGGCCGCCGACCAGAATGCCGCCATCCCCAGTTCCAGCACGGCCAGCCCGGTCAAGCCGGCGCCCAGCACGCCGAGCAGGACGACCACGCGTGCGCCCTGCCCTTCGGCGCGCAGGACTGCCAGCAGGGCACCGTAAGCGAGCATGTCGATACAGCTGGGCAGGGTCAGATTGGCCATGAAGATGTTGCCGTCGTAGGCAAGAAAGCCCAGCCGCACCAGCGGCGCGCCCGCCACGCAAGCCACGCAGGTCCACAGCAGCGCGCGGCGCGGCAGGAAATAGACGACGAACGGCCACACCAGGTAGAACTGTTCTTCGATCGCCAGCGACCAGGTATGGCCGACCACGCCCGGCCAATAGCTGTTGCGCTCCAGGGCCATCTGGTAATTTTGCAGGTAGCTCAGGTACCACCAGTACTCGTCGAGTGGCTGGCCGATCACCGTCATCAGCACCGCATTGACCGCCAGATAGCCGTAATAGAGGGGGAAGATGCGCAGCGAACGGCGCAGGTAGAAGGTCGACAGATAGGACCCGAGGGGCTGCGCGCGCGCTGACAGCAAAATGCTGGTGATCAAGAATCCGGACAGGACGAAGAACAACGGCACGCCGGCCCACCCCAGCGACCAGCCGTTCAAATGCAGGTGAAAGCACATCACCATCAACACGGCGATGGCGCGCAAGCCGTCGAGGGCAGGCAGATAGGTCATGCGGTCTCCTTGGGGTCGGCAATCCGGGCCGCCGCTGCGGCTGTGTTCAGATAATGCTGCGCGCACGCTGCCAGCGCCAGCGCGGCCGGCACCGGCGGCTGCCAGTCCAGACGCGCGCAGGTCGGGCCGATCTCCACTTGCAGCGCGCCCAGCAGACGGTCGGCCACAGCCTGGCGCCCGCACACGCGGGCCAGCGCGCGCAGCAGCACTGGCGGCACCGGCAGCAGGCGCGCCGGCTGGTCCATGGCCGCGCCCAGCGCGCGGCACAGCTGGCCGATGGTCAGGTCGTTGCCATCGGAAACCATGAAGGTGCCGCCGCCAGCGTTCGGGTGGCTGGCGCAGCGCAGCAGCAGATCGGCCAGATTGTCCACCGCCACCAGGCTGCGGCGCGCAGTGGCGCTGGCGAACGGCAGCGGTACGCCGCGTGCGACCAGGGCCATCAGGCTGCGGAAATTGGCGCCCACCCCCGGACCATACACCAGCGGCGGACGGACGATCGCCAGTTCGCCCCCGCGCCGCTCGGCCAGCGCCTGCAAGCCCTGCTCGGCCTCGAGCTTGGACTGGCCGTAGGGGTCGGACGGACGGGGCACATCGGTGGCGGCAAACGGCGTATCGCCGCTCAATTCGCCGTTGACCTTGACGCTGCTCACGTACACGAAGCGCCGCACGCCGGCGTCAAAGGCTTGGCGCGCCAGGTTCAGGCTGCCATCGACATTGACGGCGCGATAGGCCGCCAGCGGGTCGGCGCTGGCATCGTCCATCACATGCACGCGCGCGGCCAGGTGGATCACCGTATCGCAGCCAGCCAGCGCAGCAGCCCAGCTGGTGGCGCCATCGATGGCGCCCACCGCAATCTGGCCGGGGCCGGGGCGGGCGCGCAGCGCCGCCGTATGGGCCACGCCGCGCTGCGCCAGCAGGGCGCACACGGTGCGCCCTACAAAGCCGTTGGCGCCGGTCACCAGCACCCGCTTCATGGCAGCGCCGGCGCCAGCAGGGCGCGGTAGATGGCGCGCGTCTGGGCCACGATCAAGGTATCGGAAAACTCCTCGACCGCCATGCGCCGCCCCGCCTGTCCCATGGCCTGGCGCAGGGCGGGCGCGGCCAGCAGGCGCGCCAGCGCCGCCGCCAGCGCCGCGCTGTCGCGCGCCGGCACCAGCAAGCCATTGTGTTCATGGCGCACGATCTCGCGGCAGCCGGGCACGTCGGTGGCGACGATGGCGCGCCCGCAGGCGGCCGCTTCCAGCAGGGCCTTGGGCAAGCCTTCACGGTACGATGGCAGGCAGACAATGGCGGCGGCGGCCAGCACGGCCGGCATGTCATCGCGCCGCCCGAACCACTCGACGGCGCCCTCGTCGACCCAGCGCGCCAGCTGGGCCGCGTCGATGGCGGCCGGGTTGGCCGGATCGGTGCCGCCCACCAGCGCAAAGCGCGCCACCACGCCAGCCTGGCGCAGGCTGGCGGCAGCGGCGACGAATTCGGCCACTCCCTTGTCGGCCAGCATGCGCGCCGGCAGCACCACCAGCGGCACCCCGGCCGGCTCGGGCAGCACGGCGAAATCATCGAGGTTGACGCCGCCGCCGCGGATCAGACGAATGGCGCTGCGCGCCACGCCGGCCTGCTCGACCAGCACCGCGCAATCGTCGGGGTTTTGCAGGATCAGGATGCTGCGCTTGCCGCCCAGCAGCCAGCGAAAGCCGGTCAGCACCAGCCGCCGCAAGCCCTGGCGCTGCCCCGCCTCGCCGGTAAACAGGGCGCCCATGCCACCCAGCGCATTGACCACGCGCGCCACCCCGGTCAGCCTGGCCAGCAGGCTGCCATACAACACCGGCTTGATGGCCACATGGTGGACCAGGTCGGGCCGGTAGCGCACATAAATGCCGAGCAGGCTGGCCAGCGAGCGCAGTTCGCTCCACAAGCCGGTCGAGCCGCGCCGTATGTACCACGGAAACACGGTGATGCCGGCCGCGCGCAGCGCTTCGGCATGGCTGCTCACGTTGGTGGCCAGCGCCACCTCCATGCCGTCGGCCAGGGCGGCCAGCCCCAGCGGCAGGCGGTGGGAACAGAAATACCAGTCCTCGGTCACGACAAACAGCAGCTTCGGTTTCTTGGTGGTCTTCATAGGGAGCGCGCGCGGCCTCAATCGGTCAGGTTATCGAGGGTGTCGGCAAAATTCGCATTGACGATGGCCTTGCCCAGCGGCGTGCGGTAAAAGCGTCCATGGCGCGAATACAGGCCATAGACAAACGTGAACGGCTGGCGGTAGATCTCGTTTTGCAGCTGCGGCTGTTCAAAGGCGATTGGCGCCGTCGCCAGCGCCGCCTGCATCTGCGCCAGCGAACGGGGCATGCCGTCGACGCCAAGCGAAATCCAGCGCGCGTTCGAGTCCACCACCATCCAGCCGCGCACAGTCTGCACTTCCGTGATCGCGTGCGAGACCACCTTCCTCGAGAGCAGGGTGGCCAGCTTGCCGCGCCCGGCCAGCTGGTACATGGCGATATGGCGCGTCTTCATGCCCAGCGCGCCCAGCATCTTTTCGATCACCCGGCTGCGGTCGTAGCACAGGCCCGAGCGCGCCAGGAACACATCCTTCGGTTCGCGCCCGCCATCGAGCGCCAGCGGCGTATTGTCGGGCGCAGCGCTGAGCACCGCATCCTGCACGGCGCGCACCGTGTCGAGCTGCTGCTGCCAGCTCACGGGGCGGCCCTGCATGTCGAGCGCGACACCGTATTGCTTGGCGATCATGTTCAGGTAGATGCGGTCTTCCACACCGATGTCGGTATCGACATTGAAGACGAACACGTGCAGCGCCAGCACCACGGCGCCGCAGCCCAGCAGGGCCACCACCAGGCGCAGGCGCGCGCGTACGCCGACCGGCAACAGCGCCGTCATTGGGTTTCGATCCAGGCCTGGAACATCAGCACATCCCACAGGTGATACTGCCAGTTGCGGGTGCCGGCCAGGTGCTCGTCCCACTTGGCGCGCACCAGCGCCACATTGAAATAGCCCTGCTGACGCAAGCGCGCCGGATCGAGCAGCGCTTCGGCCCAATCGCGCAGCGGTCCGCGCAGCCACTCGCCCACGGGCACCCCGAAGCCCATCTTGGGCCGCTCGATGAGCGCCTGCGGCACGTGGCGGTACAGCACCTGGCGCAAGGCCCACTTGGTCTTGCCCTCGCGGATCTTGTAGGCCTGCGGCAAGCGCCAGGCAAATTCGATCACCTTGTGGTCGAGGAAAGGCACGCGCGTCTCGAGCGAGACCGCCATCGCCGCGCGGTCGACCTTGACCAGGATATCGTCGGGCAGATAGGTGATCAGGTCGAGCGCCATCATGCGCTGCACCGGGTCCAGGCCGGCCAGTTCGCCCAGCGCCGACGTCAGCGGCGTGGCCGGCTCGCGCGCGCCCAGCACCAGCGCTTGCGGATCGGCCCAGTGCGACACCAGGCCCAGGTACAGCGCTTCGCTGCTGGCGCTGGCCAGCACACCCGCGCCCTTGTGCACCTTGTCGCCCGGATTGGCAAAGCGCAAGCCCGGCGGCAGCAGCGGCCGCGCCAGGCGCGCACAGCCGTCGAGCAGGGGCACCGGCAGCGCCTGCAGCAGGGCAGCCATGGCGCGCCGCAAGCCGACCGGGTAGCGCTCGAGGGAACGCCACAGACGCGCCGTCATGGCATAGCGGGTATAGCCACAAAACAATTCGTCGCCAGCGTCGCCCGACAGGGCCACCGTGACATGCTGGCGCGCCAGGCGCGACACCAGGTAGGTGGGAATTTGCGACGAGTCCGAGAACGGTTCGTCATACAGGGCCGGCAGCGCCGGGATCACTTCCATGGCCTGGGCCGGGGTGACGATCAGTTCGGTGTGCTCGGTACCCAGGTGGCGCGCCACCGCCGCCGCGTGCGTGGCCTCGTTGTAGTCGGCCTCGTCAAAGCCGATGGTAAACGTCTTGACCGGGCGCGTGGACTGGGTCTGCATGAGCGCCACCACGGTCGACGAATCGATGCCGCCCGAGAGGAAAGCGCCCAGCTGGACGTCGGCCACCATTTGTCCGCCCACGGCGTCGCGCAGCAGGGCTTCGAGGGTATCGACCGCCTGCTCGGGGGTGCCGGCGAACGGCGCGCGCGCGCCGGCGACCGCTTGCCCGATGGCGGACCAGAACTGGCGCGCCTGGCCCTCGGGCCGCGCCAGCGACAGTGTCAGCAGCGTGCCCGGCTGCAGCTTGGCGATGCCCTGATAGATCGAATACGGCGCGGGAATGTAGTTGTGGCGCATCTGCAGGCAGATGGCATCGCGGTTGATGCTGCCGTCGAAGGCGGGATGGGCGCGCAGCGCCTTCAGTTCCGAACCGAACAGGAACACCCGCTGTCCGCCGCGCCCTTGCCAGCCATAATAGAGGGGCTTTTCGCCGGCCCGGTCGCGCCCCAGCGTGAGTGTGTGCTGTTCGCGGTCCCACAGGGCGATGGCGAACATGCCTTCGCACGCGGCCACGGTCGCGTCCACCCCCCAGGCATCGAAGCCGGCCAGCAAGGTCTCGGTGTCGGAATGACCGCGCCAGGCCGGCGCGCGCCCCTCGCGCTCGAGGCGGGCGCGCAGCGCCAGGTGGTTGTAGATTTCGCCGTTATATACCAGCACATAACGCCCGCTGGCCGCGTGCATGGGCTGGGCCCCGGCCTCGGTCAGGTCGACCACGGCCAGGCGGCGGTGGCCCAGCGCGATGCCGTGCGCCAGATCGCACCAGTGGCCCTGAGCATCGGGACCGCGGTAAGCGATCGCATCGGTCATGCCCTGCAGGATGGCCTCGGCGTGCGGCAGGGCCGCTGCGCTACTGAAAAAACCGCTGATTCCACACATCAGGCTGCATCCTTCCTATCAATTTGCTCATAAAGCTGTTCAAAGCGGCCGATGCTGGCTGCCATGGTGAAGTCCGCCGCAATGCGCGCGCGCGCCGCCGCCCCGATGCGCGCCCGCGCCGGCGCCGGCTGGGCCAGCATGGCGGCCAGGGCCGCGGCCAGGGCCACCGGATCGCCCGGCGCGGCCACCGCGCTCGCCTCGCCCACCAGGTAGGCCGCGTCGCCCACATCGGTCACCACGCAGGGCAAGCCCACGCTCATCGCTTCCCCCACCACGTTGGGGAAGCCTTCCGTGCGCGAATGCAGGCAAAAGATATCCATGGCCGCCAGGCAGTCGGCCACGTCGCGCCGTTGCGGCACCAGGATGAAGCGTTGCGGCTGGCCGGTGGCGGCAATCCACTGCACCAGCTGGGCGTTATCGGCCGCGATATTGCGTCCGATCATGAGAAAGCGGGTGTGCGGCCACTGGGCCAGCAACAGGCCGGCGGCGGCAATGAAATTGTGGTGGTCCTTGGCCGGATTGAAGCGCGCCAGGCTGCCCACGACCACGGTGTCGGCGCCGATGCCCCATTCGGCGCGCAGGCGCGCACGCGCGTCCGGCGCCGGGGTCAGCACAGCGAGGTCGAAGCCATTGGGAACCACGCGCATGCGGCGCGCATCGTAGCCGAGCGCCTCGTGCGCGCGGCGCGAGGCATCGGCCGCGCACACCACGATGCGCGGCACCCAGGCCGACAGGTGCGCGCAGGCAAAGCGCAGCACCGTGGTGGTCGAGACCCCGGCCGCGCGCACGTCGGTGGTGCGCACGCCCCACACCACGTTGCGCACGCCGGCCAGACGCGCGGCCAGCCCGCCCAGCAAGTCGGCATGATACATCCAGGTTTGCACCAGGTCGGGCCGGGCGGCGCGGATATGGCGGTACAGGCGCCAGAACGCCAGCGGCGCCGCCAGCATCGAGCGCATGTCCAGACTGATGACCTCGACCCCGCCAGCCTGCAGCTGGCGCCCCACTTCGCCGATGCTGGTGAGAGAAATGACGGCATGCCGGTAGCGCGGGTCCGCCCGGTGCCCTTCGACCAGGCGCTTGAGCATGAGCTCGGCCCCGCCCACTTCCAGGCCGACGATGATGTGCAAGATGGTCTTCACGCGGCCGGCTCCCCGACGGCACCGGCTGCGCCGGGCGCTTCCAGCGCAGCGCGGCGCAAGCGCTGGAACAGCACCCACAGGAAGTGATACTGGGCCCAGGCATACACGAACAGGACCTGGACGCGCTGGCGCGCCCCCTGCAATTCCTCGAAGGCGCCGTAGAACAGCAGCGCCACCATCAGGTAAATCAGGATCGGGCGGTAGCCTGGGGTGCTGCGCCACAGCAGCACCGCGCCAGCGACTGCCGGGATGAAAAATACCCAGTGCAAGATGGCGGCGAACAGCAAGAAGGTGTATTCGATATCGAGCGACCAGGGGCGCGGAATCACCATCACCTTCACTGTGCCCGCCAGCATGCCCGTGCCCAGGCTCAGGCGCCCCACGCCTGCCATGATTTCACCGACGCCCATGGCCGCGCCATAACCGCCCACCACGACCACGGCCATGGCGACCATGTACAGGCGGCGGCGCCCGCTGTTGGCGATGAACATGTAGATCATGATCGCCACCATCATCAATAGCGGCACGTAAAAGCGCAGCCAGTAGAACAGGAACAGCTGGAACAGCAGCAACAGGCCGTGGCGCAGCTTGCGCTCGGCCGCCAGGCGCACCGCCGCATACACGGTGCCGATGGTGAGCAGCAGCACCACCGTATCCTTGAGGTTGGCCACGGTTGACCACGACAGCAATTCCCAGTGCAACAGGAAGAACACGAACAGGCCCGTGCAATAGGCGCGCGGGAAGCGGAACTGCTCAGCGAGGCGGTACAGCAGCAGGGCCGAGATGAAGGTGGTGCCCACGTTCATGAACACGGGCGAGGCGTAGCTTTCGCCAAACAGCCACTGGGCAATCAGGTTGTACCAGTCGTACAGGATGTGCTGACCGCCGCCCGCCGACATCGAATAGAACAGCGCCTCTTCGTCAAACACCGACAGCGGCGTGTAGCCTTCCGAGAGCAGGTTCTGGCCGGCGAGGAAGTAGCGTACCCCGTCGATGAGCACCCATTCCTTGTTAAAGAAAAAGCTGAAATACAGGAACGGCAAAATCACCTTGATCAGCGAGACCGTCATCGCCATGGGAAAACTGAGCACGCGCGACGATAGTGCCAGCGCGAACAGGAAAATCGCCACGGTGGCCAGCAACAGCTCGGCAGTCAGTCCAACATTCATAGCGCCTCAGACAGTGGAAATAATTGTTGCTCGTAGCGGGACACGATGGCCGCCACGCCAAAGCGCGCACTGGCCGCCTCGGCGGCGCCGGCGAGCGCGCCAGCGTCGAGGGCGCGCTCCATGGCGCGCGCCAGCGCCGCGTCGTCGTCCGGGGCCACCAGTTCGCCCCAGCGCCCCCCTTCGAGGATTTCGCCCGGCCCGCTGGGGCAGTCGGTGCTGACCACGCGCGCCCCGCAGGCCAGCGCTTCGGCCAGCACATTGCCAAAGCCTTCCCAGCGCGACGACAGCACGAACAGCGCGCCCTGGCGCATATACGGATAGGGATTGGCGACATAGCCGGCGAAGCCCACATTGTCCTGCATGCCGAGCCCGGCAGCAAGCCGCGCCAGCGCGGCCTGTTCGGGACCGTCGCCCACCAGCAGCAGGCGCAGCGGCCGGCGCGCGCCCAGGAGGGCGCAAGCGCGGATCAGGCTGGCAAAATTCTTGGCCTCGGTCAGGCGCCCCACCCCCACCACCACGGGCGGCTGGCCGGGCGCGAACCAGGGATGATCGAGCGGCGCGGCCGCTTTGGCGGCCAGATCCGGGCCCACCACCGGATTGTGGATCACGCACACCCGGTCGCGCGCCAGCCCCAGCGTGCGGCACAGGTCGTCGGCCACCCCGCCCGACACCGCCACGATGGCGTCGGCCCGGGGGTAGAACGGGCGTACCCAGTAGGTCGACAGCCAGGTCTTGAGGCTGCGGTCGTTGGCCACGTTGTGGGTGAAATTCGAATGGATCGTGATCACCACCCGCAGCGGCACCCGCGCCAGCAGGCGCGCCGCCAGCGCAACCACATTGCAATGGTCGAGCGCCGACATCAGCGCGGCCGGGCGCGCGCGGCGCAGGTAGCGCACCAGCGCCGGCAGGGCAAACAGCACCCGCGTCGCGCCCAGGTCGACCACCGTCACGCCCGCCAGCAGGGTATCGAGGTAAGGCCCGCGCGCGCTGGCCAGCACCAGGTCGACCGCGTAGCCCCGCTCGCACAGGCCGTTGGCCAGGGTCGCCATGACTTTTTCCGCGCCGCCCACGTTCAGGGTCGGCAGGAACAGGGCGACCCGGGGCGCGGCGCTGTTCAAGTGCGCCTGGCGCCGAGCTGGCGCACGCAGTTGGCAAAGCTGTGACCGTGCTGGCGCAGGTACGCGCTCAACGCGGCGCTGGTGGCGCGCATGTCATGCAGCTCGAAAATCTTGACGCGCGTGCGCCGGCCAGCCATGAGCAGCACGCGGTTCCAGGCGCGGCGCACGAAGGCCAGGCCGGGGCCGCTGACCAGGGCGGCGCCAAAGCGCAGCGCGCCGAACGCCAGGTTCTCGCCGCGCGCGCGCAGGCAGTCCGGCAGCTCGCGCAGCAGCAGGCGCCCGACGCCGCGGTTGCGGCTCCAGCAGAACGCCGCCAGCTTGGGCAGGTTGAAGCGGGCCACCAGGTCGTCGCGGCCCATGTCGCGCAGCGCCGCCAGGCCCGATTCGGACCAGATGGTTTCGACCGCGTACAGGCGCGGAATCATGGGCGACCAGGCATATGCGCCGCGCGCGCGCAGGTGCGGCGCATCTTCGATCCGCTTCGAATGGGCCTTGATCGACCCTTCCTGCACCGAGGTCGAGGCGCCGCAGGCGCCGGGGATGGTGAGCGGATAGTCCGTCACCGCCACCTTGCGCGCCAGGCAGGCCAGCGCCAGCGAGGAATAAATATCGGGGCTCAGGCCGCCCACGAACTGGCCGGTACGCGCGCGTATCGCTTCCAGGCAGCTGCGCCGCACCAGACCATGGTACAGCTTGGGCAGGGGGAAATCGAGGTAGTACACGGCGCCATTGCGCATCAGGCGCTGCAGCTGCTGTTCGGCATCGACCAGGGCGATGCTGTCCTCGAAATTTTCGATCGCCAGCTCGGCTCCGCCCACCGTGGTAAACAGGGTCGAGGGAGCGCCGCTGCCGCCCCACAGATAATTGACCTTGCACTTGCCGCCCAGCGAATCGATGTCGTTGGCCTCGGCCCACGCGGCCGCCTCGAGCAATTCCGGATTGATGCCATCGTCGTCGCCGATCAGGCACACATAGGTGCCCGTGGCCAGCGCCAGGGCGGCATTGAAGTTGCCGATCGACGAAAGCGGCGGCGGGCTGTAGCGGTAGCACAGACGCGCATCGGGCACGCGCGCCGCCACCCAGGCGCCCAGGGCCGGATCGTCGCTGTTATCCTGGATCACCAGTTGCAACCGCGCATCGGCGATATCGAGAATGCTCTCGATCGCCGACTGGCAATAGGGAATACGATTGCGGGTGGCAATCACGACACTGAGCAATGGCGCCGCCGCGGCGCTTTCTGCAACTACATTCACGTCCGTCTCCAGAAAAGGGGGATACGCTGCAGCAGCAGCGTGCGCGTTGCCGGCACCAGCAGCAGCGCGGCAGCGCTGGCCGTGGCGGCCGCCACGCCGATATACAGGAACCATAACAGGCGCCCCATGCCCTGGGGCGCCGCCAGGCGCGCCAGCAGCAGCACTGGCAGCGCTGCCAGCAGGGGCGCCACCACGGCGTGCGCCAGCCAGCGGCGCAGCTGGCCGGGCAGGAAGCGCCGGTGCAGGAAATACATATAGGGGCCGAACACGCCCAGGTTGAGCAGCAGCCAGGCCCCGGCCGCGCCCGCCATGCCGTAGCGCGTGACCAGCACCATCAGCAGGGGCAGCAGGGCCAGCGCCGAGACGATCCCAATACGCAAATTGAGCTTGACGTCGCCGAAGGCCAGCGCCACGTAGTACGGCACCACCGTGAGCGCCTGCAGCAACTGGCCCAGCAGCAGCAAGGCGGCCGCGCGCGCGCTGTGGGTCGCCGCAGCAGGCGTGCCGGTCCAGGCATCGAGAAATTCGGCCGCGAACACCACCAGCGCCAGCGAGCCCGGCACCACCAGCACGCCCACCACGGCGCAGGTGCGCTGGTACAGGGCGGCCAGGGCGCTGCTCTGTCCCAGCGCGACCAGTTCGGTCAGGCGCGGAAAAACGGCACTGGCAATCGGACTGGCCAACATCATCGGCACCGCGGCCATGGTGCCGGCCAGGGTGTAAAAGCCCAGCATCTGCAGGGGCAGGGCCCGGCTGACCACCAGCTTGTCGAGCTGGGTCAGGCAGATCGACAGGATTGCCATGCCCGCCATGCCGGCCGCGTAATGCCAGGTGTCGCGCAATACCTGGACCCGAAAGCGCGCCAGCGCCAGCGCGCCCCGCCCCAGCGCACTGCGCCAGATGCTCACGCGCGCCGCGCCCAGATACACCAGATTGGCCAGCAGCTGGGTCCAGGCGAAGGCAGTAATGGTGGGGGCGATGAACCACAGCACCAGGGCCGTGCCGCAGCCGCGGTACAGGCCCCAGCTCACCTGCAGCAGATTGACCCGCACCTGGCGCTGCAAGCCCATCAGCCCCCCCACGTACAGCGCGCTGGGCAGCTGGCACGCGATCGCCAGACCCATCACCCGGATCGCCAGGGTGACCGTGTCGAGCCCGAGCGCGCCCACCTTGAGCCAGTGCAGCGCAATCAGCGGTGCGACCAGCCACAGCAACAGAGCAATGAGGCCGGCCAGGGCGAAGTAGCACAGCTCGTACGTACGCAGCAAGTCGCCCATGCGTGTCGCGCCGTCCGGCAGCACGGACAGGCGCGCCATCTGGCGGTTCAGGGTGGCGGTAAAGCCCAGGTCGGCGAATGCCAGCACGGCCAGCAGGGTGGAATAGAAACCTACCAGGCCGAACGCTTCCACCCCCAGCGCCTGCACGTAGATGGGCACGAACAGGTACACCGAGAGCACGCTCCAGGCGCGTCCCAGCACATTGGCGAGGGCGTTGCGGCGGATCAGATCGACCTTCTTTTCAGGCAGGCGCAGGCAGCGCGACGGCGCCGGGGGCAGCGGCCGCTCACCGCCGTGGCGCCGTGTAGAACCGGGCTTTGTTGCCGCCCAGGTATTTGATGATCTGGCGCTCGAGTGCACTGTAGGTCTTCGTGTACAGCTTGTTTTCAATACAGCACACGGTGGCGTGCGCGCGCTCCAGCGCCGCGTACTGCACCGCGGCGCGCACGAATACGACCTCGGCGCTGCCGTCGGACAGGGTCGCTTCCCCGTCCGCCTCGGCCAGGCGCACACCCTGCGCGGCGCGCTCGGCAGCGTAGTCTTGCAGCCAGCCGCGCAACAGCGTCCATTTCGCCTCCAGCGCCAGGTCGGTGTAGAACGCCATTGTCTCTTTCGGCTTGGCCGGCGCCCCTGCCATGACGGCGCCTGGCGCCGTATCGCGCGTCAGGTTCGACCCGATCAGCGCAACCGTGCGGCGCCCCACCCGCACGCCCGGCGAGACGATGCATGACCCGACCAGCCAGACATCCGATTCGATGTGCACGGGACGTTCGGCCAGCAGGGTGCAACCTTCGATCAGCTCGCCGGCGCCCACGTGCGACCAGAGCTGGGAATACATGCCGACCCGCACGCCATCATCGATGGTCATGCCGCCTGTGCCGTCGATGATGGTGTTCTGGCCAAACCAGCAGTGCTGGCCGATGTCGACCCCGTGCCCGCACAGCAGCAGGGTGTTTTCGTGCAGCGCGCTCCAGTCGCCGATGGCAACGTCGGCAGCGGCCACGATCAGCTTGACGTTGTCGCCCAGCGTCACATAGTCGCCCAGGCTGACCTGGCTGGACGGCGACGAAAATATCACACGGACATTGCGGCCAATGCTGCAGTGTTTGCCAATATGGACGGCGCCGCCGCCGCTGACGCTGATCTCGTTCATCAAAAGCTCCACGATGAAAATGGAAAAAGGCTAGGCGCGCGCGCCAAAGGCGCGCACGGTGGCGGCGATGTACTCGAGCGCGGCGGCGTCGAGCCACCAGCCGCACGGCACCGCCAGCATGCTGTCGGCAAACCGGGTCAGCCCCGGCAGTGCCGCCGGCGCGGCCGCAAAGCCGCTGTACAAGTCGTTGCGCAGGTGCACCCGCGAGGCCGCCACCCCGTGCGCCTTGAGGTAGGCCAGCAGGCCGTCGCGCTCGCCGCACAGCAGCGGCAGCACCCAGTAGGCCGGCTGCGCGCCGGGCGAGAGCGCCAGCGGCGTGACTCCGGCCACCTCGGCGCAGGCCGCGCCCAGCCAGGCGGCATTGGCGCGCGCCTGCGCCAGGCGCGCGCGCCAGGTGGGCAGCTGGGCCGCCCCCAGCGCCGAGCACAGATTGTTCATGGCCGCCGACCAGCCGATCTCGGCCACGTCTTCGGCTTCATTGATTTCGCCGCTGGCGTCGCGAAAATGCAGCGGGTGGTAACCGAAGCGCTTCAGGCGCGCGGCGCGCACGTGGTCGTCGGCCGAGCGGCAGGCCAGCGCCCCGCCCTCGCCGCAGCTGATCTGGCGGATCGGCGAAAACGAAAAGACCGCATAGTCGCCCAGCGTGCCCACCGGCTGGCCGTCGACGCTGGCGCCCAGGGCATTGTCGCAATCTTCGATCAGCGCGATGCCATGGTCGCGACACAGCTGCGCCAGCGCGGCGCTCCAGACCGGATAGCCGGCCAGATGATAGACGATCAGGGCGCGCGTGCGCGCCGTGATGGCCGCGCGCACGCTCGCCAGCAGCGGCGCGGCGCTGTGCGGATCGATATCGAACCAGACCGCGCGCGCGCCCGCCTGGACGATGGGCGAATTGGTGGCCAGGCATGAAAACGGCGAAGTCAGCACTTCACTGCCCGGGCCCACCCCGGCCAGGCGCAACGCCAGGTGCATGGCCGACGACATGTCGTTGGTGGTGACCACGCGCTCGTGCCCGACGATGTCGCACAAGCCCTGGCGGAATTGTTCCACCGCGGGGCCGCTGGCCACCTGGCCCGAGCGCAGCACGGCCAGCGCCGCCGCTTCGCAGTCGCTGTCGTTGTATACCTTGTACAGTGGAATCATGGCGCCGCTCCCTTCGTCCTAGCCCTGGCGCACCGCGGCGACAATGCGTTCGCGGTCGGCGTCGTCGACCCACCAGCCGCACGGGATGTGCAGCATGCGCGCATAGAAGGCGTCCAGGCCCGGCAGGGGCCGCGCGGCGCTGGCAAAGATTGAATGCAAATTGTTGGGACGGTGCAGCTTGGAAGCGCTGATGCCATGCGTACCCAGGCGCCGGATCAGGTCGGCGCTATCGTCGCACAGCAGGGTGTAGAACCAGTACGACGGCTCGGCCACGGCGTCGAAACGGGCCACCTCGATGCCGCCGATGGCCGGCATGACGCGGTCGAAATAGCGGCCATTGTCCTGGTGGCGCGCGATGAGCGCATCGATGCCGGTCAGCTGCGCCAGGCCGATGGCGGCCGTGACGTTGTTCATGTGGTACTTGTAGCCCACTTCGGTGATGTCGACCTTGGCCCGGTCCACGCCGCGCTGCATGCCGAACCAGCGAAATGCCTTGGCGCGCTCGACGGCGCTGCCATCGCGCAGCGTCAGCATGCCGCCATCGACGGTGGTCATGTGCTTGATCGCCTGCAGCGAATACATGCCGAAGTCGCCCAGGGTGCCGATGCCGGCGCCGCGGTAGCGCGCGCCCAGCGCATGGGCGCAATCTTCAATCACGGCAATGCCGTGGCGCGCCGCGATCGCCAGGATCTCGTCCAGGCGCACCGGCACGCCGCCATAGTGCACGACCAGGATGGCCCGGGTGCGCGATGTGATGCACGCTTCCAGCGAGGCCGGATCCATGTTGCCCGACTGCGGGTCGAGGTCGGCCCACACCACCGTGCCGCCCGCGTGCAGGATGGCCAGGTTGGTCGGCTCGGCCGTCATCGGGGTCGACACCACTTCGCACCCGCGCGCCACGCCGGCCAGCGTCAGCGCGCAATGCAGGGCCGCCGTGCCGCTGTGGAACGACAGCGCGCGCGGCAGGCCGAAACGCTGTCCGAACTGTTCTTCGAACTCGACCACGGTCGCGCCCTCGCCGATCTGGCCACTGTACAGCACCTCGCGCAGGCGCGGCCACAGCACCGCTTCCGGCGCCATCGCCACCTTGACCAGCGGAATCGGCGTCTCAGCCATAAACGGCTACTTTCGGTCCCGGACCGAAACCGGACTCGGCGATCCAGCCATCGTCGCGCAGCATGCGCAGCGCTTGCTCGCGGTCGAGGAAATCGACATTCGCCGACGAATACTCGGACAGGTTGGGCGCCTTGCTCGGATCGACCTCAAACGCTTCGCGCCACGACGGAATCAGGAAGTGGCTCGGGTATTCGACGGCGCGCCACATTTCCTCTTCCGACACCAGCACTTCGTGCAGCTTTTCGCCGGGCCGGGTGCCAATGATGGTGCTCGGATAGTGTTCGTTGCCGGTCAAACCATAGGCCAGGTGCTTGCCCAGTTCGACGATGTTAATCGATGGCATTTTCTTGACCCACATATCGCCCGAATTGCCGCGCACGGTAGCCCAGAACACCAGTTTGACCGCTTCCGACAGCGACAGCTGGAAGCGAGTCATGTCCGGATGCGTGATGGGGATCGGCAAGCCTGCCATGACCTTTTCGACAAACAGGGGCACGATGCTGCCGCGGCTGCCCAGCACATTGCCGTAGCGCACGCAGATGAACTTGGTCTTGCAATCCTGGGGCTGCTGCATGATGCGCTCCTGGATCGATTTCGACATCCCCATCACATTGACCGGCTTGACCGCCTTGTCGGTACTGACCGACACCACGATGTCGACATCGGCTTCGATCGCGGCGCGGCGCACGTTTTCGGCGCCATAGATATTCGTCAGCACTGCCTCGAACGGAGCATTTTCACAGGCCGGCACCTGCTTGAGGGCGGCGGCGTGGAACACGATCTGCTGGCCGCGCATCGCTTCGCGCACGCGCGCCGGATCGCGCACATCGCCGATCATGAAGCCGATGTGCTTGTGCTCGGCATAGAGCAGACGCAGGTCATGCTGCTTTTTTTCGTCGCGGGAAAAGACCGTGATGGCGGCCGGGTTGTACTTGATCAGTTCGCGCAGAATTTCGTGCCCAAAACTGCCGGTGCCGCCCGTGACCAGGATGCGCTTGCCGGCAATGACCGACGTGATTTCTTTTTCGTCTAACATGTTCGCTTTCATTGCGGCGCGAAACGCGCCGGTGCTGTCTTATTTGACATTGGTAAGGGCGTTGCGCAGCGCCTGCAGGCGCGGGCGCAGACGCGCCTCTTCTCCCCGCCCTATGCTCTCGAGCATGATGGCGATGAACATCGCCAGGAACAACCCCAGCAGGAAGAAACTGATGACGATGATCGAGCGCCGCGGCTTGTACTTGCGCTCCGGCTCGACCGCGCGGTCGAGCACCTGGACGATCGAGGAATCCTTCGATTCATCGAGACGCGCAATTTCGTATTGCTTTGCCAGCAATTCGTACAGCATCTGGTAGTACTTCACGTCGCGCAAGATCTTGATGTTTTCCAGGCCGGCGCGCTGGCCGTCGGCGCCGCCGGCCAGCGGGGTGTCGGCGCCGGGCGCGCCATTTTCCTGACGCGCCAGCTCGGCCTTCATGCTCGACAGCTCCTGCTGGGCACGCTTGTAATCCTGGTTTTGCGGGGTCACGAAGGACGTCATCGCCGTCAGCTGGATTTCCTTGGCGGCGATCTGGCCGCGCAGGCGCGCCACCGTTTCCACGATGGCGCGGCTCTGGCTGTCGACGCTGATCACGCCGCGCGTGTCGAGGGCGGTCTTGAGCGCGATTTCGGCGCGCGCCAGATTATCTTTCGAATCCTGCAACTGGCGCTCGAAGAACAGGCGCCGCTGCGCCGCTTCGGTCACGGCGATCACCTTGGTCAGGCTGAGCAGCTCGTCGGCGTACGCATTGGCGATCAGTACTGCCCGCTTGGGGTCGGTATCCTCGACTTCGATATTGATCAGGCCATCCTTGCCCGAACTGATCACCGTATTGCCTTCCAGGGTGGCGCGCGTCGTTTCCATCATGTCGGTGCCATACGCCTCGCCCAGCTTGAAGCGCACGATCACCTTGTCCATCACGGAGCGGCTGCGCAGCATGCCGATGTACAGGTCGTTGGGATTCTTGATGCCGGCTGCGCCCGCCGCCGCCGACGCCACCCCGCCCAGCTGGGACAGGAGCGCCGCCGCACCCGACTGCGCTTGCTGCGGCGGCAAGATCTTGGTGTTGGCGCGATACGTATTGGGCATGAGCAGTGAAAAGCCGGCGGCCAGCACGGCGCATAGCAGCGGCAGGCCGAGCACCAGCTTCTTGCGGTTGGCCAGGGCAATCAGGGTATCGATCAAGCCGCTGCCGATCGGCGCCGTCGGCTTGTCGTTGCGGGGGCTGCTAGCGGGGAAATCGCTCATCGTGTGTGTTCGCTGTTCTGATGGGAGGTAGGGGTGGCCGACTGGCCTGCCCCGCTTATTTCAGTACCTTGATCGCGGCCGCGCCCAGGCCGAAGTTGGCGAAGATCTGCGCCCACTCGCGCACGCCCAGCGTGAAGCGGGTCCAGGCGGTTTCGGTATTGAGCCGCTGCGGCACCACGATGGTATCGCCCGGCATCACGTCGGCGCTGTCGATGCCGCGGTTGAACCACTTGCCGCTTTCGCCCGACACGACAGTGCCGTCGACGCGGATGATGAAGACATTGTCCAGGTCGGCCTCGGGCGAGACGCCCACCGTCTTCAGGTACTTGCCCACCGAGTAGTCGGCGCGCCACACGGGCGAGGCGTCGGCATTGACGGCGCCCATGACGTGGATGAAATCGGGGCGGTAAGGCACCACCAGGCGATCGCCGTTTTCCAGGCGCAGCTGCGGCAGGCGGCCGAACGAGCGCTCGCGCGTGTCCAGGCCGAAGGCGATGCGCCCGGTCGGCGCCAGCTGGCGCAGCTGGGCAATGGCCTCGGACGCGGCCCCCAGTTCGGCCTGGCGGCGGCTTTCAGCCAGCTGGGCATCGGCCTGGGTCACGCTGCGCGCGTTCGAGATCGAGCGCGACTGCTCCAGGCGCATCTGGGTTTCCAGCTTGGCGGTGACTTTCTTGAGGTTCGCTTCCTGGTCGGCGCGCGCCGCTTCGCGGTAAAAGGCGGTCCCGAACAGATAGGCGTTGGGAGTCGGGCCGCCGGCGCGCGCGAGCAGGGTTTGCAGATTGTCGCCGTGGGTCATCTGGTACACGCCGGGAACATTGACTTCACCCTCGACGCGCACGAAGATTTGACGCCGGTCGGCCGGCACCAGCACATCGCGGGCCGAAAAGATGGTCACGATATCGCCTGCCTCGAGCGCCAGATTGTCGCTGCCGCCCGGGTTGCTGAACACGCGGCCCAGGTTGAACGGCACCAGGCTCACGGTCAAGTCATTGCGGTTGACGCGCTCGATGACGGCGTAATCCCAGTTCACTTCCTCGAGCAGGCTGCCGATGCGCGCGGCCAGGCCGCGGCTGCTCTTGCCGTTCGTGCCCTGTTCCTTGCCATTGTTGGGGCGAGGCATTTCGTAGCCGGACGGTCCAGTCATCTCCATGCCAGTCTGGCCATTCGGCTTGCCGTCGTCCGGCCCGCCCGCGTTGTAGGCGCCATTCTGGTTGTTGACCGACGCGCGCGTGATCAGCAAGTCTTTGCTTGGGATCAAGTCGCTAATGCGCATACCCGGCTTGAACGGCACCCGCATCGGTTGGTCCACATTGCCGCGCAACACCACCGCATTGGAAAACTCGGGCGTGATCGAGGTAATGTTGAGCACGTCGCCATTCTTGAGTTCCTTCTTCAGTCCGGTGCCATCGAGCGCAAATTGCTCGATGCTGCGCGGCCGGTTGCGGGTCGGATCGAGCCGTTCGAGGAAGGCGCGGCGCGGATCGGCCACCACCGGCAGCCCGCCGCTGATGTCGAGCAGCGATTCGATCGAATCGGCGCCCGTCTTGAGTTCGTAGATGGCGGGCGCATTGACCTTGCCCACCAGCGCGACGAAGCCGGCCGCCGGCGGAATGTAAATGGTGTCGCCGTCGACCAGCTTGATGTCGCCCGACTTGTCGCCTTTGGCGATGAAGGCATACATGTCGAGCTCGGCCACGGTTTTGCCATTGCGCTTGACCTGGACCTTGCGCATGCTGCCGTTGCCGTTCGGTCCGCCGCTGGCGAACAGGCCGGTCACCAGAGTCGACAGACTCGACAGGGTATAGGTGCCGGGACGATTGGCCTGGCCCACCACGTACACGGTAATGGCGCGCAGCTTGCCGAACGATACGCTCAGATTGACGCCCTTGTACAGCTTGCCCACCGCGGCGGCAATTACGCCATCGGCGTCGCCCGCCTTGACCCCGCCCAGCGAAATCGAGCCGATGGTGGGAATGGCGACCATGCCGTTGCGGTCGATCACGGCGCGGTAATCGATATCGATGGTGCCCCAGCCACGAATCAGGATTTCATCGCCCGGGCCGAGCGGCTGCTCGGACGGGACCGGGGTGCTCTGGCTGGGGTTGAAGGCCGTCTTGGCGCCGGCGAAGAAATCGGCGCCGAACACGGGCAGCCGGTTCGATGTACTTTCAAAGATGAATTTCTGGAACTGACTTTCGACCGGCTTGCGACGCAAGCCCTCTTCCATCTCCATGCGCCGTTCGCCATAGCGGCGCGCCTGTTCGCCTTCGAGCGCGTTGCCGGTGTCGAGCGAACTGTCGTTGGTGATGCGGGTGCGCTGACTCATGCCCTGACTGACCTGCGGCACGTCGCCGATGCTCACCGGATTCTGGTCGACGCTGGCGCGCGGATCAGGCATGTCGGCCTTGCTGATGCCGGACTCCTGGGCCTGGGCCGCCAATCCGATCAGGGCAAACACTGACGCTGCGAGACAACGGGAGAAATGGCGCATGAAATTTCCGTTAATGTAATGTTCAACGCCGCGTGAGCGGCAAATAAGCGTGTGCGGCGGTCCGCGCAAGGCGCCCTGCTGCCCCGTCAGGCAACACAGGCCCCCATCGCCGACAGATAGTACGCGGTCGCCTCGTCCAGGCCGGCGCCCACGCGGTGCGTCGGGGCATAGCCGAGCAGCGCAGTGATCTTGCCGATATCGGCCTGCGAATGGCGCACATCGCCATCCCGGAACGGCCGGTATTCCAGCGCGCGCGGCTCCAGTTCGGGTTGAGCGCGCAATACGCGTTCCTCGATCAGGGCATACAGGGTGTTCAGGGTTGTCCTGTCGCCCAGCGCAAGATTATAAACTTGATTGACGGCAGCACCGTTGACTGTTGTCGCAGCCAGAATATTCGCTTGCACGACATTGGCGACGAAGCAGAAGTCGCGGCTGGTGTCGCCGTCGCCATTCACGTACACCGGTTCATTGCGCAGCAGCGCGCCATACCACTTGGGAATCACGGCGGCATAGGCGCCGTCCGGATCCTGACGCGGACCGAACACATTGAAATAGCGCAAACCGATCGATTCGAGCCCGTAGCAGCGCCCGAACACGTCGGCATACAGCTCGTTGACATACTTGGTCACCGCGTACGGCGAGAGCGGCTTGCCGATCCGGTCTTCCAGCTTGGGCAGTCCGGGGTGGTCGCCGTAGGTCGAACTGGAGGCGGCGTACACGAAGCGCGCGACCTGCTGGTCGCGGCTGGCCGTGAGCATGTTCAGGAACCCGGTGATATTCGTGTCGTGGGTCGTGATCGGGTCCTTGAGCGAGCGCGGCACGCTGCCCAGAGCGGCCTGATGCAGCACATAGTCGACGCCCTGCACGGCGCGCTGGCAGGTGGCCAGATCGCGGATGTCGCCCTCGATGAACTGGAAGCGCGCCCAGCGGGCCGCACCGACCGCGGCGCGCACGTGATCGAGGTTGTGCCGGTGGCCGGTGGCGAAATTGTCCAGGCCGACGACATGCTGGTCCAGGCCGAGCAGCGTTTCAAGCAAATGCGAACCGATGAAGCCGGCCACGCCGGTCACCAGCCAGGTTTTGGGAACGCGGCGCAGTGTCGCTTTGGCTTCATCAAATGCGTTCATATCAATCTCGTCGAAAACGGGGTCACGCGCGCCACACAGGCCGCAATGGCAATCAGATCAAAGGGGGGGAATACTGGTGAAATAAAAGCGAAGAGAGGGGAACTGCCACACTGATGAAGATTCGCCGCGAGTAACCATGCCATCTCTTTTTTTTCCGCATGTATAGAATGGGAATGCACCCGGATTGCGCTACGCGGCAACATGCCGGCATCCTAATGCACTCGGGCATCTTAAACCAATTGCCATGTTTTATCTAGCCATAACTCGGCAAACGAACGGGCCTGGAGACGGGCCGCGCGCCCCTGCGCACCCCGCATAGACTTGATCTTGGACAATATTTAGAGCCCGGCGGAATGCTTGGCGGGTGCCGTCAGTTTGCATGGGGGAATCGAATCGTGAGCGGGAACAAGGCGCTGCGGCAACGGCGGCGCACAATAGCGCTGTCTGAACCGCCAGCGCCTGCCATGACCAAGTCCGCCCCCGCCGTGCCACCCCACACCGCCCACGGTGACCCGCGCACCGAGGGCGACCTGTCGGACCTGCTCAGCGAGTTGCGCATCCTGCTGCCGGGCGCCCAGATGCTGACCGCCTTCCTGATTCTGCTGCCTTTCAATGGCGGCGCGCGCCACATGATTGCCGCCGAGCGCATGGTGTTCCTGGCCACCTTCCTGTGCGCACTGGCCAGCCTGATCCTGCTGAGCGCGCCGGCGATCCAGCACCGCCTGATGCGCCCCCTCGTCAACCGCGCCCGCTTCAAGCGCCTGGCCACGCGCCAGATTGTCGCCGGCTCGGCCACGCTGGCCTGTGCTCTGGTGCTGGGCACCCACATTGTCATTGCCGAAGTGTTCGAGGCGGACATCGCCGCCCTGGCCAGCGGCGCGATTGCCGTATTGATCGGCGTGGCCTGGTGCCTGCTGCCGCTCTACCTCAAGCACCGCCACGGCCTGTAGGGGTGTCAGCGCCCCTTTGCCGCCTCGGCTTGGCGCACGGTCTGGTCGATCGCCCCGAACACCGATTTGCCGGCCGCGTCGAGCATGTCGATCCGGATGGTGTCGCCAAACAGCATGTACGGCGTGCTGGCGACGCCGTCGGCGATCATTTCCAGCGCCCGCTTCTCGGCAATGCACGAGTAGCCGCGCTTGGCATCGCGGTTCGACACCGTGCCCGAGCCGACAATGGTGCCGGCGCGCGCATGACGCGACTTGCACAGGTGCGCGATCAATTGCGGGAAGTTGAAGACCATGTCCTCGCCCGCCTGGGGCTGACCCACCAGCTTGCCGTTCCAGGTCGAGCGCAACGCCAGGTGCACCTTGCCGCCCTGCCAGGCTTCGCCCAGCTCGTCGGGCGTGACCGCCACCGGCGAACAGCTCGAGGCCGGCTTCGATTGCAGAAAGCCGAAGCCTTTGGCCAGTTCGTCCGGAATCAGGTTGCGCAGCGACACGTCGTTGACCAGCATGAGCAGGCGGATCTGCTGGTGCGCCTGGTCGGGCGTGGCGCCCATCGGCACGTCGCCCGTGACGACCGCCACCTCCGCCTCGAAATCGATGCCCCAGGCTTCGTGCGCGAGCACGAGATCGTCCAGGGGGCCGAGAAAGTTGTCGCTGCCGCCCTGGTACATCAGGGGATCTTCCCAGAACGAGGCGGGCATCTCGGCGTTGCGCGCGCGCCGCACCAGTTCCACATGGTTGACGTAGGCGGAACCGTCGGCCCACTGGTAGGCGCGCGGCAGCGGCGCCATGGCGCGCGCCGGGTCGAACTCGAAGCTCTTGGGCGCCCGGTTGCTGTTGAGCAGATGGGACAGCTCGGCCAGCTGGGGCGCGATGAAGGCCCAGTCGTCCAGGGCCGCTTGCAGGGTCGGGGCAATGGCGTCGGCCAGGTGCGCCGTTTTCAGGTCGCGCGCCACCACGGCCAGCTGGCCGTCGCGGGTACCGTCATGGAGGGTCGCTAGTTTCATGGTGTCGTCGCAGGTAGGCGGGGGGGGAAAGACTCAGACGGCCGCGGGGACCAGCAGTGCCAGCTGGTCCGCGGAAAGGTAGCACCATTCGCCCTCGGCCAGGCCGAGCGCCGCCAGCGTCAGGCCGCCGATGGCCGAGCGGTGCAGCGCCGTGCAATGGTTGCCCGCCGCGGCCAGCATGCGCTTGACCTGGTGGTACTTGCCCTGTTCGAGCACGATCTCGAGCTGGTGTTCGCCGCGCTGCACGCAGGTCTGGGCCGCCAGCGGGGCCGGCTCGTCATGCAGCTTGACCCCGGCCAGCAACTGGGCCACCAGGGCCGGCGTGACCGGATCGGCGGTGGTGGCCTGGTAAATCTTGGGCACGTGGCGCTTGGGCGAGGACTGGGCGTGGATGAAGGGCCCGTCGTCGGACATGAGCAGCATGCCGGTGGTGTCGTGGTCGAGCCGGCCCACCGGCTGCACGTCGCGCCAGGTGAACTGTTCGGGCAGCAGCGTCAGCACGCCCGGATGGTGGCTGGGCTTGCGCGAGCACTCGACATTGGGCGGCTTGTGCAGGGCGACGTAGACGCGTTCGCGCACCGGCCACGGTTCGTCGAACACGGTCAGCACCAGGCCGTCCATCTCGAGCACGGTCTTGTAGCTGTCCTGCACCACCCCATCGATGAGGACCTCGCCATCGTCGATCAGGGCGCGGCAGTATTTGCGGGTACCGAAACCCTGCGCTTGCAGGATGCGGTCGAGGGATAATTTGCTCATAGGGCGAGACTGTACCAGATGGCGCGCGGCGCCGACAGCGGGCCGGGGCGCGCCGGGTAGGAAAAATCCGTCCGGGTAGGAATGTGCGAAGGCCGCGCGCGATCCTTTGACCAAGATCAAGCAAGTGCTACCTCGCGTTGTTACACTGAGCCATCATTAGGAATCGGCCTAACGCCCCCTCAGCAGATACCTAGAGGGATCTTCAGAAGACAGACCAGGATGAGGAAGCGCCCATGATGCATCGCCCACCCCCTTGCGCCCCGCGCACGCCCCTGTCGTCGCTGCAGCTGGCGCGCGCCGCCATCGCGCGCTGGAGCGGCAGCCCGCCGGCGCCCGTGCTGCCGCGCGGCGCAGTGCGCATTTCGGCCCAGGCCGACCATCTGGCGCGCGCGCGGCGCGGCCTGGCCGACTGGATTGCCAGCGGCGGCTTCGGCCAGGCTGGCGACAGTGCTGCGCCCGACGGCGGCGCCCACGAGACGGCGTGCGTCAGGCGCGCTGGCGATCAACGGGAAACGGATGTGGCTGCGGGGGCGGGGATGTGCGTGGAGTGAAGGGCGCACGCCCAAGACGAAAACGACGGCATTGCACCGTCGTTCTCTGTCTTCCGGGGAAGACATTGGCGAGGAATATCAATTCTCTCTATGCCGCATCCGCAGATGCAGTTAGTAGTTCATTTCGAACAAATTGCTGCCAACAAGTACGTTATTAACTTTACTTATTATATCGCCCCCCCTTGGAAAGAACTACAGGTCCACTATAGGATACCTGCCTGAACTTTCAAGGAGAATATTGTCGCAGTCGACTAGCGCAGCGCGGGCTTGCTGCCGTGATACAGCGCCTTGACCGCGCCCGATCCGACCGAGGCGCCGAACTTCTTGAGCACCCGTTCCGGCAAGCCTTCGTGGGCCGTGTAATCGACCAGGTTTTCCACCTTGATCACGTCGCGCGCCACGCTCTCGACCGTGCCGAAGCCATCGGCCAGGCCCATGTCAACGGCGCGCGCGCCGCTCCAGAACAGGCCGGAAAACGTTTCCGGCGTTTCTTTCAGGCGCTTGCCGCGCCCGGCGCGCACCACGGCAATGAATTGCTGGTGGATTTCATTGAGCATGGCCTGGGCGTGCGCCTTGTGCTTGTCGGACTGCGGGCTGAACGGATCGAGGAAGCCCTTGTTTTCGCCGGCCGTCAGCAGGCGCCGCTCGACGCCGAGTTTTTCCATGGTGCCGGTAAAGCCGAAGCCATCCATCAGCACGCCCACCGAGCCGACGATGCTGGCCTTGTTGACATAGATTTGGTCGGCCGCGGCCGCAATGTAATACCCGCCCGAGGCGCAGATTTCATCGACCACCACGTACACGGGCTTGGTCGGGTAATTGTGCTTGAGGCGCAAGATTTCATCGACAATGGCGCCGGCCTGGACCGGGCTGCCGCCCGGGCTGTTAATCCGCAACACCACCGCCACCGATTCCACATCGGCAAATGCCTTGTCCAGCGAGGGAATCACGGTATCGGCCGAACCGCTGCCTTCTTCGTCGATGGTGCCGTTAATTTCAATCAAGGCCGTGTGTTTGCCCACGAGGTCGTCGGCGCTGCCGAAAAAATCGAAATCGTAGAGCGACCACAGGGCGAAAAACGCCAGCGTCAGAAAACTGAGCTTGAAGAAGATGCCCCAGCGCCGCGCGGCGCGCCGTTCGTGGACGGTGGCGAGCACCAGTTTTTCCAGGGTTTCGCGTTCCCAGTGGCCGCTGGCCGGCGCTGCGGGAGCGCTGGGGGCGGGCGCCGGGATGGGGGTGGCGGGAATGTCGCTCATGGTGGGCTTTGCAAAAAAGAAGCGTCAGGGCGCCGGTACGGCGATGGTGTTGTCGGGAATCCAGTACAGCTGGCCGTTTTCCTCGCGCACGGCGATCGGACGCAGACGCGCGCCCTTGCACGGACCGCCGGCGCAGTAGCCGCTGTCGGGGTTGTAGATGGCGCCGTGGGTGGCGCACATCAGGTACAGGCCGCTGGACTCGAAGAATTCGCCTTCGGCCCAGTCCAGTTCGATCGGCACATGGGCGCAGCGGTTCAGGTAGGCATAGGCTTGGCCGCCGTAGCGCACCACGAAGCCGGTGGCCTTGGCGCCGAAGGCCTGGACGGGAAAGCGCACGCCCTTGCCGCCCTCGACCACCTGCTCGGAAGCACAGATCGGTACCGGCGCGGCGCTGCCAGCCTGGTCCATCATGCGTGCTCGCTCAGCCACTGGTGCAACTGGGCCACCGTTTCGGCCGAATACAGGGGCTGGCAGGCATGCAGCTGATCATGCGGATGGGCGCCATACTGCACCGCCACCGCGGCCGCGCCGGCGTTATTGGCCATCAGCAAATCGTGGGTGGTGTCGCCAATCATCACGGTGCGGCGCAGATCCTGGCCCAGCTCGCGCGTCAATTCCTGCAGCATGGCGGGATGGGGCTTGGAAAATGTCTCATCGGCGCAACGGGTGGCGTCGAACAGCGAAAGCAGGCCGACCGCATTCAAGGCGCGGTTCAGGCCGACGCGGCTCTTGCCGGTGGCAACGGCCAGGAAATACCCGGCCTGGGACAATTCCGTCAGCATGTCGCGTACGCCGTCGAACAGCACCAGTTCATGGTCCTTCGACAGGTAATGGAAGCGATAGCGCTCGACCATGCGCGGATACACGAGCGGGTCCATGTTGGGCATGACCGCTTGCATTGCCTCGTGCAAGCCCAGCCCGATCACATGCGAGGCATCCTCGTCGCGGGGAATCGGCAAGCCCAGGTCGCGCGCGGCGGCCTGGATGCACTTGACGATGGTGGACGTGCTGTCCATCAGCGTGCCATCCCAGTCGAAGACGATCAGATCAAATTGCTTTCGTGCCATTTTTCCCGGCCGCGCGTGGCGAACCGGCTCCTGTCAGGTGCAAGGCGGGCGTCAGCGCGCCGCCGTCGTTAAAGGTGTTCCCAAGCTTAGCAAGAAACGCTCGCACTCGCCGGCCAGGGGCGCGTTCAGCGTCATGCTCTTGCCGGTCTCTGGATGGGTAAAGGTGATCTGGTGGGCGTGCAAGAACATGCGCTTGAGCGCGCCGCGCGTGGCGTCGGCCTTGAGCAGCACCCGGTTCAAGGCAAAATCGCCGTATTTGTCGTCACCTGCGATGGGATAGCCGGACGAAGCCAGATGAACGCGGATCTGGTGGGTGCGTCCGGTTTTCAGTTCAGCTTCCAGCAGGGCAAACTGCGGGAACTTGCGCAACAGCGTAAACACCGTGTGCGATTCCATGCCGCCCGCCTGCACGCAGACGCGGCGCTCGCCTTCCGGGGTGGTGTATTTATGCAACGGTAATTTGACGTGCTGTCGGGCATTTTTCCAGTCGCCATACACCAGCGTCAGATAGCGCTTGTCGGTCAAGCCGTCGCGCATCTGTTCGTGCAGATTGGTCAGCGCCGAGCGCTTTTTGGCCAGCATCAGCAAGCCCGAGGTTTCGCGGTCGAGGCGGTGCACCAGTTCCAGGAACTTGGCGTCGGGCCGGGCCGCGCGCAATTGCTCGATGACCCCGTAAGAGACCCCGGAGCCGCCATGGACGGCCACGCCGCACGGCTTATCGATCACTAAAATATGGCTATCTTCGTGCAAAATCGTGAATTCGGCCCCGGGCACGTTGGCCATCGACGGCTTTTCCGCGACCCGCACCGGGGGAATGCGCACCACGTCGCCGGCCGCCAGCCGGTATAACTGGTCGATCCGGCCTTTATTGACGCGCACTTCGCCGGAACGCAGGATGCGGTAAATATGGCTTTTCGGGACACCTTTGCACACGCGCAGCAGATAATTGTCGATGCGCTGTCCCGCGTCCTCGTCGGCGATCGTGACAAAATAGGCTTGCGGCTGAACCGGCTGGCGTTCCGTCGTGGATGAAGGGGGAATAACGTTTTGCATCTTCATTTGCTCTGTCTTCCCAGAAATTCTCTCTAAGTCCTTCATTTTGAATATATAATCGACAGGCGGCGGTCAAACCTCTGCTGGTGTAAGAATTAAAACGATATTTTACACAGGGGCGTCTCCATCGGCCTCGCCAAATTGCAAATTCGATGGAAAAAATGTGTATGCACAGTATTGCGCGGATCAAGGTTGCACCGTTGTTGTAATCGGATTGCGCGCATTGCTGCTGAATTGGAATGACTGGAATTGTAAGGATAAGTACTGGCAAGCTGGCCCGTTGTTCCAGCTCGCCGGATGTTGGTGTCGATAACGCTTGTCGTTTTCGCCCGACCCGAAGTAAGCCTCATACTGAAGGCTTGAGAATAAAGGCTGATTGCAAGCCTGGGAATCGAAGTCTTGGTATGTTCGCTGGCGACGGTCTGGCTCACTGAATTGCTCACCGCCTGGCTCGGTCTGCGCCCCGGTCTATTGATCTGGTAGGTACAGTAAAGTTGCAGGTGATGCGTGCACTCGGCATGTCGATCGACCTCACTGCGCCCTGTTGCGGCCGCGATGCTATCCCGTCGCTGCGCCGTACGTAAAGGCATACCCGCCCTCCAGCACTCCCCTTCTAGCGTACATCCCCTGTACTGTCCGCCGCCCTGACAAGGCGGCACTAGAATGGCTTCCGGGCCACGGAGTTTATAAAAATGAAACGCATGTTGTTTAACGCGACGCAGCAAGAAGAATTGCGCGTCGCGATTGTCGACGGTCAGAAACTGATCGATATCGATATCGAAAGCGCCGGCCGCGAGCAGCGCAAATCCAATATCTACAAAGGCGTCATCACCCGCATCGAGCCTTCCCTCGAAGCGTGCTTCGTCAGCTACGGCGAAGACCGCCACGGTTTCCTCCCCTTCAAAGAAGTCGCCCGTACCTATTTCCGCGAGGGTGTCGATGTGCGCACCGCGTCGGTCAAGGAAGCGCTGCGCGAAGGCCAGGAAATCATGGTCCAGGTGGAGAAGGAAGAACGCGGCAACAAGGGCGCGGCACTGACCTCCTTCGTTTCGCTGGCAGGCCGCTATCTGGTCCTGATGCCGAATAACCCGCGCGGCGGCGGCGTATCGCGCCGGGTCGAAGGCGAAGAGCGCCAGGAACTGCGCGAAACCATGGACAAGCTCGATCTGCCGCAAGGCATGTCGGTGATTGCCCGCACCGCCGGCATTGGCCGCAATGTCGAAGAATTGCAGTGGGACTTGAATTACCTGATGCAGCTGTGGCGCGCGATCGAAGGCGCCGGCAAATCGGCCCCGGGCGCGTTCCTGATTTACCAGGAATCGTCGCTGGTGATCCGCGCCATCCGCGATTACTTCCAGCCCGATATCGGCGAAATCCTGATCGATACCGACGACATCTACGAGCAGGCGCACCAGTTCATGAGCCACGTGATGCCGGACATGCTCCATCGCGTCAAGCGCTACAGCGACGACGTGCCGCTGTTCTCGCGTTTCCAGATCGAACACCAGATCGAAACCGCCTATGCGCGCACCGTGCCGCTGCCATCGGGCGGCGCCATCGTGATCGACCACACCGAAGCACTGGTCTCGGTCGACGTCAACTCGGCGCGCGCCACGCGCGGTTCCGACATCGAAACGACCGCCTTCAACACCAACTGCGAAGCGGCCGAAGAAGTGGCCCGCCAGCTGCGCCTGCGCGACCTGGGCGGCCTGATCGTGATCGATTTCATCGACATGGAAGTGGCCAAGAACCAGCGCGAAGTCGAAACGCGCCTGAAAGACGCCCTGCACCACGACCGTGCGCGCGTCCAGATGGGCAAGATTTCGCGCTTCGGCCTGATGGAACTGTCGCGCCAGCGCCTGCGTCCGTCGCTGTCCGAGGGCAGCCACGTGACCTGCCCGCGCTGCTCGGGCACTGGCCACATCCGCGATACCGAATCGTCGGCCCTGCAGGTCCTGCGCATCATCCAGGAAGAGGCCATGAAGGAAAATTCGGCCACGATTCACGTGCAGGTACCGGTCGACGTGGCCGCCTTCCTGCTCAATGAAAAGCGCGGCGAAGTGCTCAAGATCGAGAACCGCCACCGCATCAGCGTGATCCTGATCCCGAACAAGCACCTCGACACCCCGCATTACAAGCTCGAACGCATCAAGCACGACGATCCGCGCCTCGAAGACAGCCAGGCCAGCTACAGCCTGGCCGAAAAGGCGGAAACCGACATGGGTTACAGCAAGCGCGAAAAGGAAGATGCCAAGCCGCGCCAGGAAGCCGTCGTCAAGACGATTACCCCTGCGCAGCCCGCACCGATGGTGGACCGCACCGAAGTGGCCAAGCCGGCCCCGGCGCCTGCCCCAGTTCTGACCGCACCAGCCGAAGAAGGTTTCTTCACCAAGCTCAAGAATCTGTTCTTCGGCAAGGAAGAAGCACCGGCGCCAGCGCCCGCCCCTGTCGCGCCCGTCAAGCCGGCCGCCAAGGAAGAGCGCAATGGCGATCGCAACGGCCGTGGCCCGCGTGGCCGCAGCCGCGGCGGCAAGCAGGGTGGCCGTGAACGCGAAGAGCGCGATCCGGTCAAAGCCAATGGCGCCGACGACAGCGCCAAGGCAGCCGATACCGACAAGCCGTCGCGTCCGCCGCGCCAGCCCCGCCCACCGCGTGAACCGCGCGAAGCGCGCGAGCCGTCGGACGTGGCGGCAGCGCCACGCGCCGAACGCGGCGAGCGTCCCGAGCGCGGCGAACGTGCCGAACGCGGCGAGCGCACCCCGCGCCCACCGCGCGAGCGCGCCGACTACCGCACGCCGGTCGCAGAAAGCAAGTCCGACGAGCTGGCAGCCGCCCCGGTAGAGGCCGTCCTCAACGTCGGCCCTGCCGGCGAGCCGGAAGCGGCACCGGTGCCGAAAATGATCACCACGATCGGCCCCAACGGTGAAGAAATCGAAGTCGAAGCCGGTGGCGACGAGCCGCGCCGCCGCCGCCGCCGCGGTGGCCGCAACCGCAACCGCCGCGACCGCGACGGTGTGGAAGGCGCCGAAGGCGTCGACAGTGCCGATGGCGCTGACGGCGACAACGACAGCGTCGCCGCCGCCGAGCCGGCAGTCGACGCCGCTCCCGCCCCTGTGGCCGAACCCGTTGCCGCTCCTCTGGACGCACCCGTGGCCGCGAGCGACATCGCACCCGCTGCCGTGATCGCGCAAGCGACGCCGGCACCGGCGGTTGATGCTCCCGTGGCAGCCCCGGAGGCAGCCCCAGTGGCAGCGCCTGCCCCGGCACCCGTCGTGGCCGAAGCCGCGCCGGAACCCGTGCCAGCTGCACCGGTGCCCGTCTCGGAATACACGCCAGTGCCAGTCGTCGAGGCGGCGCCAGCCGTCACGGCGGCAGCAGCGCCAGTCGCAGAAGCACCAGTGCCGGCCCCGGCCGCACCGGTGGTGCAGCAGACGCTGTTTACGCCCGATGCCCAGCCCGATCCCGAACCGGTGGCAGCCGCACCGGTGGTGCAAGCCGCACCCGCACCAGCACCAGCACCAGCACCAGCGCCAGCACCGGCACCGGTTGCGCCAGCAGCGGTCACCGTCCAGCCCATCGTGACGCCGGCCGCCGATCTCAACGAGATCCTCAGCTCGGCCGGGCTGACCCTGGCAGCGACCAATCCCGAGAAGCTGCGCGCCGCTCAGGAAGCCGCCGCCCTGGCAGCCCAGCCGGTGCGCAAGCCGCGCGAACGCAAGCCGCTGCCGCCGCCTGTCGACGAACCGCTGATCCAGGTCGACACGACCCGTCACTGATCCTTGACCGCTTAAAAAAGGGAAGCCGCGTGCTTCCCTTTTTTTTCGTCTCAAGGCGCCCTGCCGCAACGGCGAAAACACGCCATGGCTCCCCGCCTGCGCAGTCCACTCTGTACAATCAACCCAGCCCAACCGCCCACCACCCCCATGACTCTCCCGCGCGACGTTCGCCCCGCTCCGATCGGCCTGAAAACAGCCTTCTGGTACTGGCTCAAGCTCGGCTTCATCAGCTTTGGCGGGCCAGCCGGTCAAATCGCGCTCATGCACACCGAGCTGGTCGAGCGCCGGCGCTGGATCTCCGAGCAGCGTTTCCTGCATGCGCTCAATTACTGCATGCTGCTGCCCGGCCCCGAAGCGACCCAGCTGGCCATCTACATCGGCTGGCTGATGCACAAGACGCGCGGCGGCATCCTGGCCGGCGTGCTGTTCGTGCTGCCTTCCCTGTTGATCCTGATCGCGCTGTCGTGGATCTACCTTGCCTTCGGCACGCTGCCTGTCGTGGCCGGCATCCTGTACGGCATCAAGCCGGCCATCGTGGCGGTGGTGCTGGCGGCGGCCTGGCGCATTGGCACCCGTTCGCTCAAGAACCGGGTGCTGGTCGGCATCGCCGTGCTGGCCTTCCTGTCCATCGCGGTGGCCAGACTGCCCTTCCCCTTGATCGTGCTGGCCGCCGCCGCCATCGGCCTGGCGGGCGGACGCCTGGCCCCGCATTTTTTCCAGGTCGGCGGCAAGCATCCCGACAGCCGCGACTCCTACGGTGCCGCCCTGATCGATGACGACACCCCCACGCCCGCGCACGCCGCCTTTTCCTGGCTGCGCCTGGCGCGGGTCGGCACCGTCGGGCTGGCCCTGGGTGCAGGCGGGTGGGGCCTGATCGCCTGGCACAGCGGTCCGGCCGGCACGCTGGCGCAGATGGGCTGGTTCTTCACCAAGGCGGCCATGATGACCTTTGGCGGCGCCTACGCGGTCCTGCCCTATGTCTACCAGGGCGGCGTCGAACACTATCACTGGCTCAGCGCCGCCCAGATGATCGATGGCCTGGCCCTGGGCGAAACCACGCCCGGCCCCCTGATCATGATCGTCGCCTTCGTCGGCTTTGTCGGCGCCTGGAGCGCACAGGTGTTCGGCGACAGCGTGCTGCTGGCCGGCATCGCTGGCGCCTGCGTGGCCACCTGGTTCACTTTCCTGCCTTCCTTCGTCTTCATCCTGGCAGGCGGACCGCTGGTCGAGTCGACCCGCGACAATGTGCGCATGACCGCGCCGCTGACCGCCATTTCCGCCGCCGTCGTGGGGGTCGTGGTGAGCCTGGCCGTGTTCTTTGGCGAGCATGTCTTTATCGTCGCGGGCAGGCCGGACTGGGCCGCCGCGGCGATCAGCGCCGCCGCTTGCGTGGCGCTGTTCCGCTTCCAGGCCGGCACCATCAAATTGATCGCCGCCTGTGCCCTTGCGGGCCTCGTGCTATCGTACTGGCATGGCTGAAAAAATCATCATGCTGGGCGACGCCCTGTCGCCGCCGCCGGCAATCCCCTCCGTCCTGGAAGCGCCCACGGGCTTGCTGGGCGACGCGCTCGCGCGCCCGTTGCACGACTTGCGCATCTCGGTCACGGACCGCTGCAATTTCCGCTGCGTCTATTGCATGCCGAAAGAAGTATTCGACAAGGATTACGCCTACCTGCCCCAGGCGTCCCTGCTGTCGTTCGAGGAAATCACCCGCATTGCCAGCCTGTTCGTGGCCCATGGCGTGGAAAAGATCCGCCTGACCGGCGGCGAGCCGCTGCTGCGCAAGCACGTGGAAGATCTGGTCGCCATGCTGTCCGCCCTGCGCACCCCAACCGGCCAGCCGCTCGACCTGACCCTCACCACCAATGGCTCGCTGCTGGCCAAGAAGGCGCGCGCGCTCAAGGCGGCGGGCCTGAACCGCGTCACCGTCTCGCTCGACGCGCTCGACGACGCCGTGTTCCGGCGCATGAACGATGTGGACTTTGCCGTGGCCGACGTGCTGGCCGGGATCGACGCCGCGCACGCGGCGGGCCTGGGGCCGATCAAGGTCAACATGGTGGTCAAGGCGGGCATGAACGACCAGCAGATCGTGCCCATGGCGCGCTACTTCAAGGGCCGCCCGGCGATCCTGCGCTTCATCGAATACATGGACGTGGGCGCCTCGAACGGCTGGAACCTGGCCGAAGTGATTCCCTCGGCCGAAGTGATCGCGCGCATCGGCGCCGAGATGCCGCTCGAACCCATCGGCGCCAACTATGCCGGCGAAACGGCGGCGCGCTGGCGCTACCGCGACGGCGGCGGCGAAGTGGGCGTCATTTCCAGCGTCACCCAGGCGTTCTGCAAGGATTGCTCGCGCGCGCGCCTGTCGACCGAGGGCAAGCTCTACACCTGCCTGTTCGCCACCCGCGGCCACGACCTGCGCGCCCTGCTGCGCGCCGGCCGCAACGATGCCGAGATCTCCAGCGCCATCGCCCAGCTGTGGCGCGCACGCAGCGACCGCTATTCGGAAACGCGCACCATCAACACCAGCGGCCTCGAACGCGGCGCCCGGCGGGTTGAAATGTCCTACATCGGCGGTTGAACGGCATGCGCACCGAACCGATTACCGGACTGATACTGGCCGGTGGGCGCGGCACCCGCATGGGGCATGTCGACAAGGGCCTGCAAGCGTTTCGCGGCGAACCCATGGTCGCCCATGTGCTGCGCGCCTTGGCTGCGCAAACGGACACGCAGGCGATCAACGCCAACCAGAATCCCGAGCGCTACGCGCAATTCGGCGTGCCGGTCTGGGCCGACGACCTGCAAGGCTTCGAGGGACCGCTGGCGGGCCTCGCAACGGGGCTGCGCCGCTGCGCCACGCCATTGCTGGTCACCGCGCCGTGCGACTCGCCCTTCGTCGCGCCCGACCTGGTGGCGCGCCTGTACCAGGCCCTGCACGCGCAGGGGGCCGACCTGGCCCTGGCCGAAACGCTGGAAGCGGGCGACGATGGCGTGCTGCGCGTCCAGCCGCAGCCGGTGTTTGCACTGATGCGCGCCACGGTCCTGCCGCACCTGTCGGCCTACCTGGCCGAAGGGGGCCGCCGCATGGATGGCTGGTACCCGCGCATTAGCGCCGTGCGCGTGCGGTTCGCGCATGCCGATGCCTTTCGCAATATCAATACGCTGCGCGAATTGCAGCAGTTCGAAAGCGACCACGAATGAGCGTCCCTACCCTGCAGCAAGTGACCAGCTGCCTGTCCGCCTACGATCCCGAGGCCCTGCCCGTGCGCGATGCCCAGCGCATCATCGCCGACTTCATCACGCCCATCGACGGGGTCGAGCAGGTGGCCCTGCTGGCGGCGCTGGAACGGGTGCTGGCCGCCGACATCGTCTCGCCGATCAGTGTCCCGGCGCACGACAATTCGGCCATGGATGGCTACGCCCTGCGCGGCGCCGACCTGGCCGGCGACGCCCCCACCACGCTGGCCGTGATCGGCACCGTGTACGCGGGCCGCCCCTCGTCCGCCATCCCCGCCGCCGGACAATGCGTGCGCATCATGACCGGTGGCGTCATGCCGGCCGGCTGCGACAGCGTGATCCCGCAGGAGCACGTCGCCGCCATCGCCGACGAGCGCATCACCATCGCTCCCGGCACCATCCGCAGCGGCGACAACCGCCGCTTTGCCGGCGAAGACCTGATGGCCGGCAGCGCGGCCCTCCAGGCCGGGCGCATCATCCGCCCCGCCGACCTGGGATTGCTGGCCTCCCTGGGCATTGCCACGGTGCCAGTGAAGCGGCGCCTGCGGGTGGCGTTTTTCTCGACCGGCGACGAATTGCGCTCGATCGGCCAGGCGCTCGATCCGGGCTGCATCTACGACAGCAACCGCTACACCCTGTTCGGCATGCTCACCCGCCTCGGCTGCGACGTCATCGACATGGGCATCGTGCGCGACGATCCCGCGGCGCTCGAGGCGGCCCTGCGCAGCGCCTGCGCGCACGCCGACGCCATCGTCACGTCGGGCGGCGTGTCGGTGGGCGCGGCCGATTACACGCGCGACATCATGGCCAAGCTGGGCGACGTCACATTCTGGAAAATCGGCATGCGTCCGGGCCGGCCCCTGGCCTTCGGGCGCATCGCCGCCGATGGCCACAGCGCCTGCCTGTTCGGGCTGCCCGGCAATCCGGTGGCGGTGATGGTGTCGTTTTATTTTTTTGCGCGCGCGGCGCTGCTGCGCATGATGGGCGCCGACGCGCCCCAGCTTCTGATCAAGGTGAAGTCGGCAGGGGTCATCCGCAAGAAGCCGGGCCGCACCGAATACCAGCGCGGTGTGCTCGCGCGCGGCGCGGACGGCGACCAGCAGGTGCGCATCACCGGCTCCCAGGGCTCGGGCATTCTGCGCTCCATGGTCGAAGCCAATTGCATGGTCGTGCTGCACGATGAACAGGGCAATGTGGCCCCCGGCGACATGGTCGAGGTGCTGCTGTTCGAGGGCCTGGTCTGAGTCCGACTAGCGTTCGGCGACCGCCTGTATCTGCACGACGCCGGCCGCCGCCGATTCGCCCCGCGCAATGCGGTAGCTGAAGCGGCCCTTGCCCAGCGTGGCCTCGCCCACGTAATCGTCGGGGCGCAGGCGCACCGGCTTGCCATCGATGACCAGCTGCAGGTCGGCATAGCGGTAGGCCGGGCGCAGATCCTGGTACGGCGTTGCCGCCCCTGCCGCCAGGTCCCCGAACGGGCGGCCATTGATGCGCACATTCTGCAACGGCACACCGGTCTGGTTGAGCACCCGCACTTGCGCGGTAGCGCCAGGGCGCTGCTTGGGATAGTAGAAATAGACTGCCGCCAGCAGCACGGCAACGACCGCCACGATGATGACCAGGGCGCCGATGGCCAGGTCGGCACGCGCTTGCGGTTCGGCAGGTCCCTGCTGGCGCGCGCTCATCCTTCGCCGGCGTCCGTGTCGTCAGCATCAGGCCCCAGCATCAGGCGCGCCGCATCGCTGGGCAGGGCCTCCACCGACTTGAGCTTGCGCGCCATCTGGCGGCTGCGCACTTCGGCATTTTCGATGTTCTTGGCGGCGCGTTCGAGCGTGACGCGGGTTTGGCTGAGCACATCGCCGAATTTGCCGAATTCGGTCTTGACCGCGCCCAGCACCTGCCACACTTCGGACGAGCGCTTTTCCAGCGCCAGCGTGCGAAAGCCCATTTGCAGGCTGTTGAGGATCGCCGACAGGGTCGACGGCCCGGCAATCGACACGCGCAGCGTGCGCTGCAAGTCGTCGGCCAGGCCGGGGCGCCGCATCACTTCGGCATACAAGCCTTCGGTGGGCAGAAACAGGATCGCAAAGTCGGTGGTCTGGGGCGGCGACAGATACTTGTCGCAGATGGTCTTCGCCTCCAGCCGCACGGCCCTTTCCAGTTCGCGCCCGCCCTGGGCCACGCCGTCGGCGTCGGCGCGCTCGGCCGCGTCGACCAGGCGTTCGTACTGCTCCTTGGGGAATTTGGCATCGATCGGCAGCCACACGGGCGCGCCGCCATCGCTCTGGCCCGGCAGCTTGATGGCGAATTCGACGCGCGCGCCGGTGCCGGCCACCGTTTCCACGTTCTTGGCATACTGGTCCACCGTCAGCACCTGCTCGAGCAGCATCTCGAGCTGCACTTCGCCCCAGGTGCCGCGCGTCTTGACGTTGGTGAGCACGCGCTTGAGGTCCCCCACCCCGATGGCCAGCTGCTGCATTTCGCCCAGCCCCTGGTGGACCTTTTCCAGCCGCTCCGACACCTGGCGGAACGATTCGGTCAGGCGCGTTTCCAGCGTCGCGTGGAGTTTTTCGTCGACCGTCTTGCGCATGTCCTCCAGGCGCGCCGCATTGTCCTGCTGGAGCGCGCCGATGCGCGTTTCCAGGGTCGCGCGCACCTCGAGCAGGCGCTGCGCGTTCGATTCCGTCAGGCCCGTCAGGCTGTGCGTCATGGTGTCGCCGAAACGCTTGAGCGTGCCGGCCTGCTCTTCGCGCCCGGCGATGGCGGCAAGCTGGATCTGATGGCGCATGCTGTCGAGCTGCTGCACGGAGGCCGCATGGTACTGGGCCAGCGTGGCGGCCAGTTCCTGGCGCGTGGCCTGGGCGCTGGCCTGGGTTTCCCGGCGCAGTTCGCGTTCGATCCGTTCCAGCCCGGCGGCGGCGCCCTTGTGCAGGAACGACGCCAGTTGCAGCAGCAATACCACGGCCACGGCGCCGGCCAGGATCAGGAAGTGGGTCTCGGTCATGGTCAGTCGGCCTTGTTGCGCATCCAGTCGGCGGTCTGGTAGAACGATTCCATCAGGCGCAGTCGAAGCGCTTCATCGATACCGATATCTTCCATGGCCCAGGCCATGGCGCGCAGCCATTGATCGCGCTCGCTGCTGCCAATGGCGAACGGCAAATGGCGCGCGCGCAGGCGCGGATGGCCGAAGCGCTCGACAAACAGGTCCGGCCCGCCCATCCAGCCCGACAGGAACATGAACAGCTTGTCGCGCGATCCATCCATGGCAGGGGGATGCAGGGCGCGGATGCCGGCGAACTCCGGTTCCAGTTCCATCAGGTCGTAGAAGCGGTCGACCAGTTCCCGCACCCGCGCTTCGCCACCAATGACGCTGTATAAGGTCTGCGGTTCGGTTTGCGGGTCGGTTTGCGGTTCGGTGTGAGGTTCGTTCATGGCCGCCATCATACTCCGGCGGCCCCGCTCATACCAGTGTGAGCCGGTGCTGGCGCCGGGTCGACGACCACGATGCCAGGTCGACTTCGCGCCGCATGTCCGCGCAGGCATCGAGCAGCCGCCCCACCTGCGCGCCCGACAGGCCGGCATTGAGGGTCAGCCGCACCAGCGAGCGGTTCTTGGCCGTGGCCGGCGCGCAGAACACGGCGCCATAAATGCCGCGCCGTTCCAGTGCCTTGCGCAGCACCAGTGTCTTGGGCTCGGGACCGGCTTCGAGCGCGATGATCTGCTCGCTGCCTTCGTCGACGTTGTAGCCGAGCGCGCGCAAGCCGGCGCGCACCTCGGCCGCCGTGCGCTGCAGGGCGGCGCGGCGCGCGTCGGCCGCGGCGATGAAGTCGAGCGCCGCGTCGAACCATGCCAGTTCATGCTCGAGCAGGCAGGAACTGAAGATGGCCGGGCGCGACGCCGACAGAAAATACCCCTTGAAGTGGCGCGAGCACGTCAAAAAACCCGCCCGGCCCGCAAACGCCTTGGCCAGCGAGGCGGTGCGAAAGTGCACCCGTTCGCTCAAGCCCAGCGCGGCCACCAGTCCGGCGCCGCGCGGGCCGTGGGTGCCCAGCGAATGCGATTCGTCGACCACCAGGATGCTGCCGCTGCGTTCGGCGATCTCGACCACCGCGCGCAGCGGCGCAACGCTGCCATTGGTGCTGTAGAGCGCATCGACGACAATCACCCCCGGTCCCTGCTTGGCGACCTGGCGCGCCAGGTGGGCGCTGTCGTTATGCAGGAAGGGCACGGCCAGCGCCTGCGCCGACTGCACCCCTTCCCACAGCGAGGCATGGGCCATCATGTCCAGGTACACGGGAATGCCGGGGCCGGCGATGGTTTGCAGCAGCCCGACATTGGCGGCCCAGCCCGATTGGGCCAGCACGCCATCCTCGGCGCCCATGAAGGCAGCCAGCTTGGCTTCGAGCCGGTGCTGGCTGCTGCCTTCCTGCAGAAACACCGACGACATCAGCATGCCGGCAGCGCTGCCAGCCAGGCTGCGCGCCTGGGCGGCAATCAGTTCGGGCTGGTTCGAGATGCACAGGTAGTCGTTCCCGGCAAGCATGATCGCGCCGGCCTCGGCCGGCTTCCATACGTGCAAATGCTCGCCACCGAGCAAATCCTGGACGCGCGTGACGTAATGCTCGTCCATGCGGCGGGTGACGAAGTCGGGCATGCAGCGCTCGGCGCGGACGGTGGAAAACGTTGTATTGGCGGCAAAAGACATGTTGATTTCCCCATAGAAAAATTCATCATTTTCTGCCCACCACTCTTGGCCTTTCTGCAACGTGAACTGCCGTTGATCCAGATCAAATTGCACCACATCAATTTACGACACCATCCACCTTGATTGCGATTAATTGAGAATTATCAAATACTTAGAAAAGCGGGACAATGGGGACCTGGACCAGCATCGCCCAATCCATCCAGCGCCATCTGCAGTTCACCCTGCTGCGCTGGGTGCAGCGCTATGAACGGCAATTCGATCAGCAAACCTGGCGCTTCGTGGTGCTGTCCTGGGTCGGCTGCATCGGCATGCCTGCCTATTACCTGATCTGGACGTACTGGTTCCCCCAGCACTTCGACAGCCTGGCCCTGCGCCTGGTGGGCGCGGCCCTGTGCCTGCCGGCGCCGTGGGCGGCGCGCGTGCTGCAGGGCCGCGCGCGCAGCGCCTACCTGTTCGTCGGCGTGACCTATGTGCTGCCGTTCCAGTTCGTGTTCCTGTACCTGATGAACCAGGGTTCCGAGGTCTGGGGCCAGTCGCTGCTGGTGGCACTGATCGTCCTGTTCCATTTTCCGTTTGCCTGGGCCCTGCTCTCATGCGCCGCCGGCACCCTGTGCGCTGTCGCCCTGTTCGCGCTGGTGGGCGAGAGCGCCCTGCTGGCCAGTCCCGCCCTGCAGGCCCACCTGCCGGTGTACGTATTTACCATCATCGTGATCTCGGTGGCCAAGGTGGGGCGGCGCGTGCTGGCCAATGAAAAGCTGGCCGGCATGGCGCACGGCCTGGCCAGCGTCTCGCATGAATTGCGCACGCCATTGATCAGCGTGGAAGCGAACGTGCGCGGCATCCACCGGCGCCTGGCCACCTGCGCCAGTCCCGGCGCGGCTGACTGGCACGAGATGAGCGAAGCGATGCTGCGTATTCAGCACGAAGTGCGTCACATGAACCACATGGTCGACCTGTTTTTGCTGTCGGCCAGCGCCGTGCGCGACGCGCTCGAAGCCGACGAAGAAGTGTCGATGAAGGCGGTGGTCGAATCGGTGATCCGGCGCTATCCGTTTACCGCCCAGGCCCAGCGCGACGCGGTCCGGGTCGACATCCGCACCGACTTCACCTTCGCCGGCAAGCACGAATTGTCGGTGGTGATTCTGCTGAACCTGCTGCGCAATGCGCTCAAGGCGCTGCAGCGCGCCGGCAAGGGCCGCATCCGCATTGTCGTCGACGGCCAGCGCGCCAATCCGCGCCTGCTGTTCATCGATACCGGCTGCGGCATCGCCGCGCCCCAGCTGCCGCTCATTTTCAAGCGCTTCTACTCCTACCCGCCCGATTCCGGCGCCGGCATCGGCCTGGCGCTGTGCAAGGACATCATCGATGCCTGGCGCGCCACCATCCGCTGCGTTTCGCGCGAATGGGCGTACACGATTTTTGTCCTGGAGTTCCCCGGCCATCCGGATGGGCACCGGGCCGTCCCGTCCACCTGACGCCGAAAGAGCCGCATGCCTCTCCCGATCTACCAGCATCCCAGCCTGACCGTCCTGATCGACGACAGCGACAGCTTCCTGCGCAGCCTGGCCTTCCAGCTCGATCCGGCGCTGGCCTGCAAATCCTTCCACGACACGCGCGCCGCCATCGACTGGCTCGACCAGCACCGCGTCGACAGCCCGCGCAGCGGCACGCCCCATGCCAGCTACGACACCTACCCGAACGCCCACGAAGAGTGCAACATCGCTTTCGACATCGACCAGATCCACCGCATCAGCTTCCGGCGCCAGCGCTTTCTGACGCCCTCGGTGCTGGTGGTCGATTACGGGATGCCGCAGATGAACGGAGTGCAGCTGTGCGAAGCGCTGCATCATCTGCCATGCAAGAAGATTCTGTTTACCGGCGTGGCCGACGAAAAGGTCGCCGTGGACGCCTTCAACCGCGGCCTGATCGACCGCTACATCAAGAAGAGCGACGACGACGCCCTCGACCGCCTGGAAACGGAGATCGTGGCCCTGCAGCGCGATTACTTCCTGGCCCGTTCCAAGTCGCTGCGCGACATGCTCGCCCTGCACAACTACGCCTTCCTGAGCGACCCGGCGTTTGCCGTGCAGATGCGCGCGCTGGTGCACGAGCACCGCGTCGCCGAATACTACGTGTATTCGAATCCGCCCGGCATGCTCATGTACGACCATGACGGCCATGCCCAGCTGCTGGTGGTCGAGACGGAAGCGAGCATGAATTCGCACTTTGAAGTCGCGTGCGACAACGACGCCCCCGATTCGCTGCTGGCCGCGCTGCGCGAGCGCTGCATCGTGCCCTGGTTCCGCGAAGGCGATGGCATGTATTCCAAGGCCAATGCGGGCAGCTGGCACAAGTATGTGGCGCCGGCGCGCCTGTGCCGCGGCAGCCAGAACTATTACTGGGCCCTGTTCGCGCTGGAGGCAGGCGAACTGGCGCAGCCGGCCCTGTCGTTCGCCGATTACCTGCGCGAGCGCGCCAGCCTGGCCGCGTGAGGCACGCTAGCCCTCGCGCAGCGTCTGCAGCGGCGGCTGGCGCAGCACATTGCGCAAGCCCAGCCAGCCGCCGATGACGGCGCACAGGGCGCCCACCACCAGGCCCGCCACCCAGACCACCGGGCTGAAGTGCCAGGCAAACTTGAACTGGTAGGTGGCCAGGGCCCAGCCCAGCGCCGCCGCGCCGGACGCCGCCAGCACGCCGGCCAGGCCGCCCACCAGCGAAAACTCGATCCACTGGGCGCGCGCAAGCTGGCGCCGGGTCGCGCCCAAGGCGCGCAGCAAGCCCGCTTCGCGCGTGCGCTCGTCCTGCGATCCCATCAGCGCCGCATACAGCACCAGCACGCCCGACGCCAGCGTAAAGCTGAACAGGAATTCGACCGCCGTCACCACCTGGTCCAGCACTTCCTGCAGCTGGCCGATGATGCCGCTCACATCGATCACCGTCAGGTTCGGATAGGTGCGCGCCAGTTCGTTGGTCAGGCCGCTCGCCGCCGGCGGCAGGTGGAAGGCCGTCATGAAGGTTTGCGAGGCTCGCTCCACGGCAGAGGGATTGATGATGACGAAGAAGTTGGCACGCATCGAGCCCCATTCGAGCTTGCGCAGGCTGGTGATTTTCGCATTCACCACCGTGCCGCCGATGTCGAAGCGCAGCGTGTCGCCCAGCTTCAGGCGCAAGGTCTTGGCGATGCCCTGCTCGACCGAGGCTTCGGCCACACCCGGTTTGTCCTGGTACCACTTGCCGGCGACGACTTCATTGGTGGGCGGCAGATCGGTGGTGGCGGAGATGTTAAATTCGCGTTCGGCCAGGCGCTGCGCATCTTCCTGCGGATAGGTGGCGGCGGTCACGGCGCTGCCGTTGACGGCCGTCAGGCGGCCGCGAATCATTGGATACAGGGTCGCTTCGCCGATGCCGGCCGCGCCCAGGCGCTGCGCCAGCGCCACCTTTTGCTCGGGCATGATGTTGATGATGAAGCGGTTCGGCGCGTCCGGCGGCGTGGCGCTGCGCCAGGCCGTCATCAGGTCGCCGCGCACCACCGTCAGCAGCAGCAGCGCCATCAGGCCCAGCGCCAGCGAGACGATTTGCACGACGGTCGCGCCCGGGCGCCGCTGCAGCGCGGTGACGGCGAAACGCCAGGCCTGGCTGTCGATCGCCCCGCGCAGCAGGCGCAGGGCCTTCAGGCCCAGCCAGCCGGCCAGCGCGAACACGGCAAAGCCGACCAGAAAGCCGCCAGCCGTGAGCAGCGCCAGTCTGGCGTCGCCCGCCTGCCACAGCAGCAGCGCGGCAAACACGCAGATGCCCAGGCCATACGTGGCCAGCGCCATCGACTGCGGCCCGCCCTGTTCGCGCCGGATCACCCGGTTGTGCGGCACATTGCGCAGCTGCAGGATGGGCGGCAGCGCAAAGCCGATCAGCAGCAGCATGCCGGTAGCGACCCCCTGCAGCGCCGGCAGCGCCGACACCGGCGGCAGGTCGGTCGTCAGCAGCGCGCCGATCAGCTGCAGCAGCACCAGGTGGCCGGCAAACCCCACCAGCACCCCCAGCGCGCTGCCGACCAGGCCCACGAGCGCGAATTCGGCCAGGTACATGACCGTCACCTGGTTCTGGGTCAGGCCCAGGCAGCGCAGCATGGCGCAGGCGTCGAGGTGGCGCAGCATGAAGCGGCGCGCGGCCATCGCCACGGCCACCGCCGCCAGCATGGCCGAGAGCAACCCTACCAGCGACAGGAAGCGGTCGGCCCGGTCGAGGGTGTTGCGCATCTCGGGCCGGCCGTTTTCCAGCGATTCGACGCGCACGCCGCGGATATTGCCCGCTTCGATGCGCTGCTTGACCCAGGCTTCGAAGGCGCGCACGCGCGCGCTGTCGTTGTTCGATGGCGCCGCCACCTGCAGGCGGTAGGTCAGGCGCGAGCCATTGTCGACCAGGCCGGTGGCGCCCAGGTCGCCCAGCGAAAACATCACGCGCGGAGCGAAATTGGCGAACGAGGGTCCGCGGTCCGGTTCGGCCGCGATCAGCTGGGCGATGCGAAACGCCTTGTCGCCCACCTGGATGGTGCCGCCCACTTCGGTGTGCAGGGCGGTGAGAATGTTCACGTCCACCCACACCGTGCCGGGCAGCGGCGTGGTGGCGGTCTTGGCACCGCGCCCGGCGCCGGCCTGGGCCGGATCGGTGGTGATCTTGAGCTGGCCGCGCAGCGGGTAGCCGGGCGAGACGGCCTTGACGGAGGCCAGCTGGGCCAGCGATTGCTCGCCCTGGCCCGCCTGCGCCATGCTGGGGAAGGTGACGGTGTCGGCCAGGATCAGGCCGCGCCGCTGCGCTTCCAGGCGCCAGGCGGGCGCAATCGGGTAGTCGGCATTGATCAGCAGGTCGGCGCCCAGCAGCTGGTGGGCGTCGCGATCGAGGCCGCTGCGCATGCGCTCGACAAAGAAACCGACCGCCGACAGGGCCGAGACGGCCACGATCAGGGCGATCAGGAGAAAACGCAGTTCGCCCGCGCGCCAGTCGCGCGCGGTCATGCGGAGGGATTGACGCAGCATGGGACCTTTACAGGGTAGAGAAGTAATGCGCGAGCGCGTCGAGCTGGCGCCGTTTGGCATCGGGGTCGAGGAAGGAGGCGGTAAAGCTGTTGCGCGCCAGCTGGTGCGCCTGCGCCGCCGTCAGCGGCAGCGCGTCGCACACGGCCAGGAAGTTGGCATTCATGTAGCCGCCAAAATAGGCCGGGTCGTCCGAATTGACGGTGGCGGCCAGGCCAGCGTCGAGCAGTGCGATCAGGTTGTGGCTGGCCATGTCGTCGAACACGCGCAGCTTGACGTTCGAGAGCGGGCACACCGTCAGCGCCACCTGCTCGCGCGCCAGGCGCGCCACCAGATCCGGACTTTCCAGGCAACGCACGCCATGGTCGATGCGTTCCACGCCCAGCAGGTCGAGCGCGGTCTCGATGTACGCTGGCGGCCCTTCTTCGCCCGCGTGCGCCACCAAGTGCAGGCCCAGCGTGCGGCAGCGGGCAAACACGCGCGCAAACTTTTCGGGCGGATGGCCGCGCTCGGAAGAATCGAGGCCCACGCCGATGATCTTGTCCAGATACGGCAGCGCCTCGTCGAGCGTGATCAGGGCCTCGTCTTCGGACAGGTGGCGCAGGAAGCACATGATCAGGGTCGCGCTGATGGGCCCGTCCTGGCAAGCGCGCCAGATGCCGTTGATCACGGTCGCGAACGGCACGCCGCGCGCGGTATGGGTTTGCGGGTCGAAAAAGATTTCTGCGTGGGTGACGTGATCGGCATGGGCGCGCGCCAGGTAGGCCGCCGTCATGTCGTAAAAATCCTGCTCCTGCAGCAGGACGCTTGCGCCAGCGTAATAGATATCGAGAAACGATTGCAGATCGGTGAACGCGTACGCGGCGCGCAACTGTTCCACCGACGCATAGGCCAGCGCCACGCCGTTTCTTTGAGCCAACTCAAAGATCAGTTCCGGCTCGAGTGACCCTTCGATATGGATGTGCAATTCTGCCTTGGGCATGGCTTGCACGATGTCGCGAATCGGGGGTGTCGGCATTGCATTTTCTCCGTTGCCTGGAAAGGGAAATCCTAGCTAATCCGGCAAGTGTAGCGCAAGCGCGCGAAACGAATCGGACCAGCCGGAAAAGTGTGACACGCGCTGGTTTTTGCGTGCGACAGCGCAGCGCAAGTTCGTGCACTATCGAGTGGCCCCCGATGGATTGTTTCCACGCGTTTCCGATACCACGGAAAGGGCATGCGCGCGCATGGCGGCACCCGTCTTCACACGCAAAAAAAGACACAAGATTTGATCAGGAAACTTGCCGTTTTAGCCTTTTAAATCAACAACTTAATACCGTTACAATCGCTCACCACACATTGCTTTGACTTCCGCAACCATTAGGCACATAATAAATTTCATAGGCGTAAGAAACTCGCGCATCACCGGATTAAAATCCGGCATAAAAACAAACAGCATGACCCGCTTTTTTTGTTTCAAAGTTAAATGGAACAAAGTATCGATGTCATGCATATCACGATAGGAGTACGCCAGGAAACGGCCTGACAGAATGCCAGCGGTACGACTGCCAGTCAGAGTGATGTAGTGTTAGCCCATTAAAGGACATTCAAATGACCATTTTTGACAACTACGCAGCGCGCTATGAGCGTACCCGGGAAGAGGAATACTCCCTCTCCGAATATCTGGCACTGTGCAAGAAAGACAAACTGACGTATGCCAGCGCCCCGGAACGCATGCTGGCGGCCATCGGCGAGCCCACGCTGGTCGATACGCGTAACGACACGCGCCTGTCGCGCATCTTCGCCAACAAGGTCATCAAAATCTATCCCGCGTTCAAGGAGTTTTACGGGACCGAAGAAGTCATCGAGCAAGTCGTTTCCTATTTCCGCCACGCCGCGCAAGGCCTGGAAGAACGCAAGCAAATCCTTTATCTGCTGGGCCCGGTAGGCGGCGGCAAGTCGTCGATTGCCGAAAAGCTCAAGGTGCTGATGGAACAGGTGCCCTTCTATTGCCTGAAGGGGTCGCCCGTCAATGAATCGCCGCTCGGCCTGTTCAACGAAGACGAAGACGGCACCATCCTCGAAGAAGACTATGGCATTCCGCGCCGCTACCTGCGCACCATTCCCAGCCCCTGGGCCGTCAAGCGCCTGCACGAATTCAATGGCGACATCAACCAGTTCCGCGTGGTCAAGCGCTATCCCTCGGTGCTCAAGCAGATTGCCATTTCCAAGACCGAGCCGGGCGACGAAAACAACCAGGATATTTCTTCGCTGGTCGGGAAAGTCGACATCCGCAAGCTCGAGGATTATGCCCAGGACGACCCGGACGCCTACAGCTATTCGGGCGGCCTGTGCCTGGCCAACCAGGGCTTGATGGAATTCGTCGAAATGTTCAAGGCGCCCATCAAGGTGCTCCATCCGCTGCTGACGGCCACCCAGGAAGGCAATTACAAGGGGACCGAAGGGTTTGGCGCGATTCCCTTCGACGGCATCATCCTGGCCCACTCGAACGAATCGGAATGGAAGACCTTCCGCAACAACCGCAACAACGAAGCTTTCCTCGACCGTATTTACATCGTCAAGGTGCCGTACTGCCTGCGCGTGTCCGACGAAATCAAGATTTACGACAAGCTGATCCGCAATTCCTCGCTGGAAAAAGCGCCGTGCGCACCCGGCACCATGAAGATGATGGCCCAGTTCGCCATCCTGTCGCGCCTGAAGGATCCGGAAAACTCCAGCATCTTCTCGAAAATGCTGGTCTACGACGGTGAAAATCTCAAGGATACCGATCCCAAGGCCAAGTCCATGCACGAATACGTGGACTATGCGGGAGTCGACGAAGGCATGAATGGCTTGTCGACCCGCTTTGCCTTCAAGATCTTGTCCAAGGTGTTTAACTTCGACAATACGGAGGTGGCCGCCAATCCCGTGCACTTGCTGTATGTACTGGAACAACAGATCGAACGCGAGCAATTCCCGCCCGAGACCGAGCAGCGCTACTTCTCGTATATCAAGGAACACCTGGCGCAGCGTTACGTCGAATTCATCGGCAAGGAAATCCAGACCGCCTACCTGGAAAGCTATTCCGAGTACGGCCAGAACATTTTCGACCGCTACGTGACGTTTGCCGACTTCTGGATCCAGGACCAGGAATTCCGCGATCCCGATACGGGCGAGAGTTTCGACCGCGACGCTTTGAATAATGAATTGGAAAAGATCGAAAAGCCGGCCGGGATCAGCAATCCCAAGGATTTCCGCAACGAGATCGTTAACTTCGGCCTGCGCGCGCGCGCGACCAATGGCGGCAAGAATCCGGCCTGGACCAGCTACGAAAAGTTCCGCACCGTGATCGAGAAAAAAATGTTCTCGAATACGGAGGAATTGCTGCCGGTGATCTCCTTCAATGCCAAGGCCAGCGCCGAGGATGCCAACAAGCACGCCGACTTCGTGGCGCGCATGGTGGAAAAGGGCTATACGGCCAAGCAGGTCCGCCTGCTGTGCGAATGGTATCTGCGCGTACGCAAATCATCGTGACGCGGCCGCGCGTCTTCCCCTCGGGGTGGCGCGCGGGAAGTAACAGGATTGAGGCAGGAGGCCCGTTTTGACTTATCTCATCGACCGACGCTTGCAGGGCAAGAACAAGTCAGCGATCAACCGAGAGCGCTTCCTACGGCGTTACAAGAGCCAGATCAAGGACGCTGTCGGGCGCGCCATCAAGGGACGTTCGATCACCGATATCGAGAATGGCGAAAAGGTCTCGATTCCGGTCAAGGATGTCAACGAGCCGAACTTCGGCCACGCCCATGGCGGCGTGTGGGAAACCATCAACCCCGGCAACAAGGAATACCAGAAAGGCGACCAGTTCAACCGCCCGCGCGGCGGCGCCGGGTCGGGCCGCGGCAAGGCGGGCAACAGCGACCAGCCGTCCGAAGACGACTTCATCTTCGAGCTGTCGCGCGAAGAATTCATGAATTACTTCTTCGAAGACCTCGAGCTGCCCAACATGGTCAAGACCCAGCTGACCGCCACCACCGAATTCAAGAATCAGCGGGCCGGCTACAACATGTCGGGCACGCCGTCCAACATCCATGTGCTGCGCTCGCTGCGCGGCGCGCTCGGACGGCGCATTGCCGTGGGCGGCAGCTCGCGCAAGAACCTGATCCATGCCGAGCGCGAACTGCTGGCCCTGCTCGAAGAGGGCGTCGAGATGGACGACCCGCGCGTGCTCGAACTCAAGCACCTGATCCACCACCTGCACACCAAGCTGCTGGCGATTCCCTTCATCGACCCGTTCGACCTGCGCTACAGCAACCGCATCAAGGTGCCCAAGCCCATGACCCAGGCCGTGATGTTTTGCATCATGGATGTCTCGGGCTCGATGGATGAAACGCGCAAGGACACGGCCAAGCGCTTTTTCATCCTGCTCTACCTGTTCCTCAAGCGCGCCTACGACAAGATCGAGGTGGTGTTCATCCGCCACCACACGGCCGCGGCCGAAGTGGACGAGCAGGAATTTTTCCATTCGCGCGAGTCGGGCGGCACGGTCGTCTCGTCCGCCCTGAACCTGCTCACCAAGATCATCGGCGAGCGCTACGGCAGCGGCGAATGGAACAGTTACGTGGCCCAGGCCTCCGACGGCGACAACTGGGATAACGATTCGGTGCTGTGCAAGCAGCTCCTGATCAACACCATCATGCCGGCCGTCCAGTACTACACCTATGTCGAGATCACCGACGGGCCGCCGCAAAACCTGTGGGACCAGTATGCCGAAGTGGGCGACCACCACCAGAACTTTGCCATGCAAAAGATCGTCACCCCGGCCGACATCTATCCCGTGTTCCGCGAGCTGTTCAAGAAGCAGCCCAAATAGCCCGCCGCCAAGGAGGACCGCATGCCCCGAGATCCGCAACACCCGCGCGCCCTGCCCGAACAATCCGAATGGACGTTCGACCTGATCGAGCACGCGCACGAGGAAATCGCCCGCGTGGCCAAGCAATTCGGCCTCGATACCTATCCCAATCAGCTGGAGATCATTACCGCAGAACAAATGATGGATGCCTACACCTCGGTAGGCATGCCCGTCTCGTACAACCACTGGTCGTTCGGCAAGCATTTCCTGTCGACAGAGAAAAGCTACAAGCGCGGCCAGATGGGCCTGGCCTACGAGATCGTCATCAATTCCAACCCCTGCATCGCCTACCTGATGGAAGAGAACAGCCTGACCATGCAGGCGCTGGTGATCGCCCATGCTGCCTACGGTCACAATTCCTTCTTCAAAGGCAATTACCTGTTCCGCACCTGGACCGATGCCGATGCCATTGTCGACTACATGGTGTTCGCCAAGAATTACATCGCCGAATGCGAACAGCGCTACGGCATCGACGCGGTCGAATTGCTGCTCGATTCCTGCCACGCGCTGCAAAACTATGGCGTGGACCGTTACAAGCGTCCGGCCAAGCTGTCGCTGGCCCAGGAAAATGCGCGCCAGAAGGAGCGCGAGGAATACGCCCAGTCCCAGGTCAATGCCTTGTGGCGCACCGTGCCGCGCCGCGACGAGGAAGAGGCGGACACGCCGCCGCCCAGGTTCCCGCCCGAGCCCGAAGAAAATCTGCTGTACTTCATCGAAAAATACGCGCCGCTGCTGGAACCCTGGCAACGCGAAATGGTCCGCATCACGCGCAAGATTTCCCAGTACTTCTATCCGCAGCGCCAGACCCAGGTCATGAACGAAGGCTGGGCCACCTTTTGGCACTACACGATCTTGCAGGAACTGTATAAGGAGGGCATCGTCGGCGATGGCTTCATGCTCGAGTTTTTGCAAAGCCACACCAACGTGGTCTACCAGCCGCCCGCCACCAGCCAGTATTACAGCGGCATCAATCCGTATGCGCTGGGCTTTGCCATGATGACCGACATCCGCCGCATCTGCGAAGACCCCACGCCCGAAGACCGCGAATGGTTCCCCGCGATTGCCGGCAGCGACTGGCGCAAGACGCTGGACTTCGCGATGCGCAACTTCAAGGATGAAAGCTTCATCGCCCAGTACCTGTCGCCCAAGCTGATCCGCGACTTCCATTTCTTCGCCGTGCTCGACGATGACAGCCACGAGAAGCTAACCATTTCGGCCATCCACGATGAACGCGGCTACCGCGACGTGCGCCAGAAGCTGGCCGACCAGTACAACCTGGGCAACCGCGAACCGAACATCCAGGTCTGGCAGGTCAATACCCGCGACGACCGCGCCCTCACGCTGCGTCACTCGCAATACCAGCGCCGCCCGCTCAACCAGCATGCCCAGGAAGTGCTCAAGCATGTGGCGCGCCTGTGGGGCTTCGATGTGCGCCTCGATACGGTCGATCCGGATGGCAACGTGGTCAGCACCCTGGAATGCAAGCGCGAAAAGCGCAGCCGCGCCTGAGCACCGCGCCGGAATGGCATCGCAACAACGTTTCTTCGCATTCCGCGCAGACCTGCCACCATCAAGCAACAGGTTTTGCCATGTCCGCGCAAAAAACGCTAGGTCAAGCCCATCCATATGCTATATTGCTAGCGTGATGACGGACATTCCCCGGGCGCATAGCAGGGTCTGTTTCGGGGTCCCGCCCAGGTGTGCGCGCGGCAGTTGTCGGGGCCGCCGGCAAGCGCTTGCAGCAGGTCGGAAACGGCCTGTTCAAGCGAACGCGCAGACTGACCAAAACTCGATATAGTTAGCATTATCGCCATGACGCATGCAAACTATATTTTGTTAAATGGAGATTCGACGATTGAAACGTCGACGAACCCAGTGATGTCTCCTGATATTGGGTGGTTAGAGGAAAAGCTCCACACGGTTTATCGTGCCGAGTATTGCATTTATTATCAGAAGATGCAGGTGCTGCCGCAGCAGGGTCGCACAAAGCCCTGTTTCTCCCCCCGGTCGAACCGCTTTGGCAGGGTAAAAAAGGGATGGTAAAAAACGAATACGTAGGTATAATTCGCCGACGTCCCGGACATGGCTCAAGGCTTGGTCGTGTTTTGTGGGTTTAGTTGCTACAAGAAGAGTTGGTATTGGAGAAAGCAGGCATGAATTTTTCGCACGAGAAGCAAACCGGGAAGAATTTCACTGGCATTGCGGTAGTCATTGTGGTTCACGCGCTGGTTATCTGGGGCCTCGTCAGCGGCCTGGGTACGCGCATGGTCGCCAAGATGGCCGATGCGGTGGAAACCAAGATCATCGAGGAAGTCAAGCCTCCGCCACCAAAGGAAGTGCCGCCGCCACCACCGCCACCGGAAATGAAGGCCCCGCCGCCTCCATTCATCCCGCCGGTCGAGGTGAACGTGCAGCAGATTCCGCCACCGGTTCCGGTCATCCAGAACCAGACCAATACGGCGCCGCCGACCAAGGATCTGATCAAGACCCCACCGGGCCCGACGGCTCCAGGTCCTGTCAGCCAGGGTGCCCAGCGTGTCGCGGCGGTCGTGGACTTCAACACCTGCGCAAAACCGGAGTATCCAAAAGCTTCGTTGCGTAATGAAGAAACCGGTACTGTCACACTGTCGTTCCTGATCGGTGCCGAAGGCAAGGTCATGGATTCGAAAGTGTCGAAGTCGAGCGGTTTCAGGGACCTTGACCGTGCAGCGCAAAATGCCCTTGGCAAATGCAAATTCAAACCTGCGATGGTCGACGGTAAGCCTGAACAACAGTGGACGCCGGTGCAGTACGTCTGGACGCTGGAATAAAAACCGAGGCGAAGTCAAGCCTCACCCCATGATTTTCGTTGTCATTATGTTCAGCGAACTGATTATTTTATATATTTGGAGGAAGCAT